>Ga0115008_10001859_pt1 | contig 17371 bp, 11 predicted proteins | sample FraStrMetagenome_FD_87164 | JGI IMG/M metagenome (GOLD analysis project Ga0115008, IMG submission 87164) | Marine eukaryotic phytoplankton communities from Arctic Ocean - Fram Strait ARC3M Metagenome | ecosystem: Environmental > Aquatic > Marine > Oceanic | place: Fram Strait | collected...
GCATCTTTGTTTGCCATTGAAGATCGCGTGTTTATTCGGGATTTCAATGGTCATGAGTTTACGTATATGCATGCGCTCCTTATCAGCTCGGAACTTCACGATTATTTTATCAAAAATTGTTCAATCGAAATACAAAATGAACGGGTGCTTATCTTAAGTAGGCCTCATAATATAGCTTACCTCACATCAATATTTGCTGCGTGGTCAACTGGTTCAATAGCAGTTCCGATCGGATTATATCCGGAAGTTGCCTTCTGTGAAAAAGATATTAGATTTATTTTGGATGACACCGATCCTTTAATTATTATTTATGATAATGACATTTTGAAACAACCCTCATCGTCATTGCTCTTCGAAGTTGTAGAAAAGATGGGGATGACTAATCGGCTTCTTCGTTTTGAGGATGCGATTCCAGATGCTACAAGCGTGTGCAATCTCCCCGACGAAGAATTGACGTTTGATTTCGATTTTAACCTAGGGCAAGATGGATTTGTTAAGTCTATTGATTCACCAGGGATTATTTTATATACCCATGACGATGACAAATCAGGCTCTTCTCTCGACAGTATGAAAGGAGTGGTGCTTAGCCATCGTGTTCTTAATTATCAGCTGGTTGACATTTGCAAGGGATGGAATTGGAGGGAGACGGATCGATTATTATCATTTTCCCCTTCTACACCAATGTGTCCTGATTGGAAGGATGTATTCGCAACGATGTGGGCTGGAGGTTCATGCGAATTTATGCCTCTCGAACCTATTGAGATATGGAATCGCATTAAGGACCCGAACAAGTCCCAAATAACAATATTAAAAGGTTCTCCATCCTTCTATAAACTTCTTCTTGATGCTTCCTATAGCTTTTCCCAGGAGGAATGGAAACATATAATGAAGGCATTAGAATCAATTAAATTGTGTATATCAACTGAAAGCGCCATACCCGAAGCATTAGGAAGGTTATGGAAACAGCGTACAGGTGGTCACGTGATAGTAGGAACATTTGACGTTCTTGAATGTGGATTGGTCCTCTCTGACTCGTTCAACAACAAACTTGAGAGAAGGTTTGGATATGAAGGTCTTCCTGCTCAATCGGTTGACTTGAGACTTATCGATCCAATAACAGACGAGCAGTTACCTTGGGAGAGTCAGCCTGGAGAATTGAGGGTAAAGGGGATCGTGATATTCTCTAAGTATTGGAATGATAGAGAATATTCGAAACATGTTTTTGACGAGAATGGCTATTACAAGACTGGTATAACAGTTACGTATGATGAGAGGGTAAGAAAGTTTAAAGTTTTAGGGCGGCCAAAGCCTCAAATAATTGATCAGAAGGAACAAATATTTTCCGCCCTCGATGTCGAAAAAATATTATGGAGGCATCCAGATATTCTTGAAGTTCATGTTGCCTCATTTCAAACTCCTGACGGAATTCGTTTTGGGGCAGCATGTAGAGTAAAGAAGAATCAAGGTAACGACGATGAAGGCGAAGAAAACGAGGACAATCACGGAAAAGACAAACATGACGACTATCATCATCAGGAAGTTGTTGATTCGACATTAATCATCGAATGGTGTAAACTGCAAATGCCACCGAGATGTGTCCCTGCACAAGTTTTAGTAACAAGCAACGAAATTCCTAGAACAACGTTCGGCAAGGTCGATACTAGGCGATTACAACACCAATTTTTACGTGCAAGTTCTACATGAAATAGAATTTTTTTATAAACTTCGGTTTACTTATCGGTACAATCAAAAGCAAAATATTATTTGCACCCCGTACGTGCGCAATGTTGATTTGAAGAGAGAAAGGGGATTTAATTTTTTACAGAGTACCAAAACCTTAGGTTTGCTTTTCGTAATTGTTGCAAGTAGTCGAACAAAGTTGAATACATCAATAGATTAAATATCCTCGGTCATTTTTTATGCTATCTGTGGTACCTCCATTTCAATTCGCGGGAAAACACCCTGCGGTTTAGAAATGGGAGAACCAAATTTTATTGGTGAACTTTCAAGATGCTCGAAAGTTCTCTCACTCCCTGGAACTGTCAGTTGATCTAACATCGCATTCGCAGAAAAGGGAATTAAAGGCTGATAGACAATAGAGATGTGTCGCAACGTTTCAAGAATGACATAAAGCACCGTCGCCATTCTTTCCGGGTCTGTTTTCTTCAGTGCCCAAGGAGCCATTTCATCTATGTATTTATTCGCTTCCCATACCAATGATATACACGATTCTGCGTATTTATTGATCCTCTGATTAGCAATATGTTCGCTTGCTTCTTCTTTTAGATCTTTAGCTTTCTTTAGAAGTGCTTTATCTTCTTCGGTGTATTCTCCTATTTCTGCAGGTACAGCTTTACCACAATTTTTAAAGACCATCGATAGAGTGCGCTGACACAAATTGCCAAGCTCATTAGCAAGATTAGTATTGACTTTTTGAACAAGTTTTTCGTCTGAAAAGTCACCATCACCACCAAAAGTAACTTCGGACATTAGGAAGAAACGAGTTTGGTCAACACCATACTTTTCAACCAAGTCAACAGGATCGATCACATTTCCGAGAGACTTTGAAATCTTTTCTCCTTCCTTCGTCCACCACCCATGTGCAAAAAGACGTTTTGGCAGTGGCAAATTGGCTGCCATCAAAAAGGCAGGCCAGTATACAGCATGAAATCGAAGGATATCTTTGCCAACAATATGAACCGACGCCGGCCAAAATTTCTCAAATTTCGATCCGGCTTCTTCATCGGGGTATCCCAAGGCAGAAATATAATTCGCCAAGGCATCAATCCAGACATACATAACATGATCATCGTCACCAGGAACTGGAACCCCCCATTTGAAGGAGGTTCGGCTGACAGATAAATCACGAAGTCCGCCTTTGACAAACGCTAGAACTTCATTGCGACGAGATTGAGGGGCAATAAATTCTGGGTTTTTTTCGTAAAACTGAAGTAGTTTATCTTCATATTCACTCAATTTGAAAAAATATGATGGTTCCTTAGTAACCCATTCAACCTCAGCTCCAGTTGGTGCCTTACCATCAACAAGTTCTGATTCATTGTAGTAACATTCGTCACGCACAGAATACCAACCTTCATATGCTCCTAAATATATGGCACCTTTCTCTATCAATTTATCCCACATATGCTGAACCGCAGCCTTATGATCTGAATCAGTAGTACGAATAAATTGATCATTGCTCACATTCATCAACTCAAGCAAATCACGGAAGTTCACCGATACCCCATCTACAAAATCTTGCGTCGGAATACCGAGTTTCTGTGCCGAAGCCTCCACCTTCTGCCCATGCTCATCCGTTCCACTTAAAAACATCACATCACGACCACTCAGCCTCATAAATCTCGCAAGCACATCACACGCTACACTCGTATACGCATGCCCAATATGTGGCTTATCGTTCACATAATAAATCGGCGTAGTGATGTAAAAAGGACCCTCACCATCATCAAACGAAGTAGCTTTGCTCGCATACAAACGATGACATCCACCAATTAAGGACGAGCTGGTACTTGCAACCGTACGTCGAGAAAAGGCGGCAGCATTGGACGATGTAAACGATTGAAATGCCAAGCTTCGACTGCAGCAGAGAATGGACGATGTTGTCGTCAGGAACATGTTTAAATTAAATTTCATCTTATTATATTTTGTCACCGTCTGTAATGATAGCAACAACAATCACAACGCTTATCTGGTCAATTATGCAATGAAGCTTGTTTTTGGCATGGACTTTCGTTCCGTCCTCTTCCTCTGGACAACTGCTACAACGTGTGCCTTGAATCACTGATGTTTGATAGAGAGAGTTGTTGTACTGTCGTAGTCGTAGTTGTAGTTGTTTTTGCGTCAGTGGTGGGTGACCTCGACCTCGTGATATGTTCATTGGAAGTAGAAACTTACGTGAGTATTATATAACAATAGTACAATAATACTGTTTTACTTGAATACCCATCATAAACTCTGTTCATAATTCGCATTTAGGTTCGTATCTATCTACTTTATCAAGCTGCGTCAGTCTCCACTCCACTCTCCACGATCACTCTTCGAAATATACATGATGATGTGTAATGTGCGTATGTTTTTGATGTGTCCGAAAAGAAGGGGAGCATGGAAAGAAGAAAAAGGGTAAATAGTCATGAAGATTGTAACACAGGTAGTGGCATCTGCGGCATCTCATATCTACCCTCGAATGAAGTTTAAATCCACGTTGTTTGCGTTTGTCGGTGGAAATCTAACTGCCAATCGAGGTGGTGTCAACGTAAGGCGTCTAATTACTGTTGCGAGGAACAGTTTTTCTTCTGTTGTCCAAGGATCTTCCAAGGACGAGTGTATTGGCATTGGTGGTATGACGAGATGTGCGGCTAATACGCCAAAATCTTCATTTGAATCACAGGCTGTGGAAGTGAAGGATGATAATGGCAATTGGATGGATACACTTCCATTTATAGAAGGGCGACACAGATCAGTGAGAATAGTCGTGGATGATGCAATTGTTGCACAAAAGGATGATTTTGGCGAAAAACTCAGAAATACGATTGACAGTTGTAAGGAAATAGGAAAAGCAAGTATTTGGGCTGAAGTGCCTATACAATTTGGTTCTTTCATGGAAGATTTGTCGAAGGAAAAATTTGTTCTTCATCATGCAGATGAAAGTGGAAAAGTTGCCAATCTTTACCTTTGGTTAAACGAGGAGACTGAATGTAAAATACCATCATTTGCCACACATCAGATTGGTGTAGGTGCTATTGTTATTAATAGTAGAGATGAGATACTGGTTGTTCGAGAACTTAGAAATAATTATTTGCCATGGAAGATCCCTGGGGGCCTTGCAGATCTTGGTGAGGATTTGGAAACAGCAGTTATTCGAGAAGTATTGGAAGAGACTGGAATTGAAGCAGAATTTGAAAATGTATTATCAATGAGACATACGCATGGTCTTCAATTTGGACGATCCGATTTGTACTTCGTTTGTAGGCTGCGACCAAAAGAACAACGAGATCGAGAAGGTAATCTCATCATACCGGAGCCTGTGGCTGAAGTTAGCGAGATTGCTGCCGTGAAATGGCTACCAATCAAAGAATATCGTGCTATGGTTAATGAACACCATCCAATGATGAGACACATTTTGAAGCTATATGACGACACCTCATCCCACATCCAGAAATCCATAGTGAAATCAGTCGTGCCTGGAAGGAAGCCCTCATCTGTTTATCACGGAACTCTATCCACATAAAATGAGTATTATTAAAATTATCCATTATTCATGATGATGTTAACAAAGAAAGATTATGCCGTGTCTAAACAATGTAGTTGTAGAGAAAGTTTTTGATCAGTATTGACTGTGCTCTTAAATATTTGAAATTATGACACTATCTCTCGGGCTTGGACAGGAAAAAAAACACAAGTGACATTCCATCTACAAAACCGGAAGTCATTCCAAGACTTTTTGAGCACAATAATCTTCCATCAAACATGTCCCTGGAATCTTTTACATCAACATCGAGCCCAACTCGAATGCATTCTTTCTCGAAGATATCGACGCCATATCTATGATTCGAATTGCCGCATATTATCACTCCTAATCCTCCCGGACACAATACATCGTAGCAAGTATTTGCAGCAGCTACAGCGTCTTCTGGTTTACAAATGATATCAGCTGCAATCAATCTTTGAAATTGTTTACATCGCTCTCCACTCCCATTGATCCAGCCTGGATTTGTGTCGTTTCCTTCCTGTGCGTAAAAGTCAAGATTGTCCACATTACATCGATCTTCGAGCGCGTTGATAGATATATTGCCTAGAAGATTTTTCAAAACTTTATCATTAAAATCTGTCAACAACACGGACTTTACTTGACTGGTATCCATGCACGCTGCCGCGAGTCCTGACAAGCCACAACCTGATCCTATTTCTATTACATCATAACCAGCAAAATAATCTGGATTTGATGCAATCCAATTTGATAGTACTACAGCAGAGGGCCACATGACAAAACCGACATCGTCTTGTGCCGACTGACGAACACTCACTTGATTGATGAGAACATTATATTTGTACTCTTCTTTGACACAGGACGATATCGTAAATACAAGAGGAAGACGCATTATAAGATCTTCGTCCGAGAACAGTTGAACTGTTTTGCCTTTACATGAATAAATTACTTCAAGTGCAGCATCGTGCATCTCATACATTGACTTAGCTATAATACTGTCTTCGTCATCCACATATTGATCGGCATTAAATTCCTCCAATGACCTTACTAGTTTCCTATTGTTATATCGAAGCTCCCTAGTCAATTCTTCTGCAAGGATAGGATCCAACTTACAAGCCTTAGAAAACAATTCCAACGAGCAAGCAAGCGACCGAACTCTATCGAAAATCCCAACATCCGCCTTTTTGTCCGTAAGAGGTTCAGAGTGCAACGACAGCGTTTCATTCAGTAATTTGTATTCCTGACAGATATAACCAACTACAGTCTGCGCCAATTTACCCTCACACCTTATCCGCTCACATGCTATGCCCCGAGCACTGGAACAGCGAGATGAGCATTCGTATACATTGAGTGAGGAAGACATGACAAAGAGAAACGTATGCCAATGTATGTATTTTAATCGTTGAAAGGCGAAAGAATTGTTTTTATTTTTTCGTGGTCGGAAGTGAAAGTACGAAGAATCTCGTACGAGTTCCTAGTTCCTATTCGAATATGACGTGTAATTGAAATTCGCGTAATCATTGTATGACGTCATATACGAAACTATCAACCTGGGTGTTCGGGAAATGGGAGAATGGTGTCCTTCTGCTTGTTTCCAATAATCTCTCTCTTGTGACAAAAACAAATTTGATGTGTGACATGGGGAACATAAACGAATGATTGAATGCCATGCCAAAAGAGAATAACTCTTCGATCCATGAGCCATGATGAAAAACAATACGAATGCAGAATTTGATTCGAAGAAAGAACTAGCTTTAACACCGACCGAGCAACATGGACCTGAAGTGCTGGCAACAGCTCCCCCTTCGTCGCTCTCTAATCCAATTACCGCATGCATGACAACATCCTCTCCGTCAAAGGCAACGGGCAAACGATTATCCGACAAAACCGGCGATTCCCCACCTGACGGTGATAATGAATCAAGTCGGCAGACAGATTTTATTGCTTGTAACTCTAGCATTAAAACGTTACTTTCTCTTCCATATACGGCCGATCGATTGGGTAATTCGTCTTCAGCTGACGGTGAGGTTAATGTAGCAATCCATAATGTTAATGGAACTCTAATATTGGCGGACGGTAATGGATATCGAGAGGTTGATGCGTTGATGACGAGAAAAGTTGATGAAAAGGTATTTAATGATGGAGATAGCCTTCAGATTGATATCTCGGATGATGCCGATGAGCAGTCGACTGCACTAGCGACCAGCTTAAAAGAATTGTTACTCAATAACTCACTAGATAGGAATGTTCAAGAGTCTGAAATATTGACAGAAGAAGAAAATGTAAGGCAAGTTGTTCGTTGGCAGCTTCATGATATGAATTTAGTCGTAGGGAGCAACGCATTGATATGCGAGGCACCAACAATTTCAGCTTCAAATGGCAATTCTAAAGAAAGCAAGGAAGAAGGAAGCTGTAGTGATAATCTTATGTCGATTAAAATCGTGGATAAGAACGAGTTTGAAAGTCAGATTCGTACTCATTTAGAGCTACAGAGGCGGTCTTACGCTGAAATTGTATTAAAGCAAGAGGTCATTCCAGGATCATACACTCCACCAAACTTAGCAAACGTCGTTCTAAACCCAAACGCTGTCGGAATCGAATCATTCATGAAACCGAAAAGTGCCAAACCTTCCAGTAAATCTCCTGTTTGGACATGTCTAGACGCCTACCTAGACAATGTAAGTATTTGTTTCATTTGTATCAGATACTACATTGCTCTTACATGACATTTGTGTACCAAGATAATCGCAAACGTCCCTCAGCTTGCTCTATGCTTACAAGAAAAGGGCTTCGTACAGTCAGTCCGCGTACTAGATACAGAAGGAATACCGCATATTACTGGAGGAAAGTCATTATTTTCCCCATCGGTTGTTGATATGAACGCCACAATGATCTTACAATTTCTTAAACAAAATTGTTCGAAGGATAATTGCACATACTTGCTACGACGAGAGGCTGGAGAAACTAACGTGAGGTTATATGATATTTCAGCAATCTCAGAACAAAAACAAAGAAAATGGATTTGGTGGCTAGCACAAATGTCATATCGGTTTGCTCAAAAATTAGCTCGATATTCTCCTATGTACAGTTCAAGCGAAGCTCGTACTTTTCGCTCAAGGCAGCGCTCCCTGATGCAAAACACACTGGACCTATTAGAAGAGTTATACGACATGGACGATAGTCGTGGACATGAATTAATGCGAGCGAGAGTGCACGAAGACATGGCTGCGACATATCTGACAGATGGTGTTGGTGTAAATGCCAAATTTGATTTTTCGTTGCCTCTGGGATCTCATCCATATTCCGATTTCAATAGTGATAGATTATGTAAAGCCCAATCTCATTTTGAAGGTGCAATTAAGCTGATAAATCGTCTCGTTTCAATTGCTGATTCAAACGATGAAAAAGGGGGATCAGTAGCTTTTGAAGCGTACTTGTTGAATCTTTACCGTTTACATATGAAGAACTTTGACGTAAGCTTGATATTGATCGAACATCATATCATGACTCGATCATCGTCTATCATGCAAGTGATACGAAATGCTTCACTGTCACTCGCAAACCTTACTAAAACTTCGGAACAGGGGTTGTTTCTTTGGAAATCGCCCCATTTACATGATATACGTAGTAGACATGCATGGCTATGGGAATGTTCGGGAAAGTTTGCTGGATCTTTTGCTGCGGATAAATTGTGGCGGGAGAGGGGCCATTTAAATGGGGATGATGTCCTATACGTGCTTCGAGAAGTTGAGGCTACGTTGAAGGACCTAGACATCGCAAGCTTGTTCGGGATTGATTCATTTTCAATGGCGATAGATGACAGTTTAGTCCATCTTTCTTCTCTTAACCCGTTGGTAATCAATCGACTACAATTTTCTATTGATTTGGAAACTCAACAAGTAATATCAACGTTGGATTTGCTTAATGCTGAAAAACAATTACCAAAGGAGAAACGTCTTTCGACGACTGCTGCTGCTGTTTGTCTCAATATTGCTCTGGCGACATACGACAAAATGGGGCTTGTACCAGAAAAATCATCAAGCATGAATGAATCCCCACGATCACGTGAGATTGTTAAGTCGCGGAAATCGTCTCAAACGTACAATTTACAAAACTTATATCTTGTGTATCAACGGATCGCTGATGCGTGCAATGAAACGGGAGCTTCGTTACTTTCTTCTTCAAGAAAAGCTCTTGACGAGATAAAAGCACTTGACCAGATAAGTGACAAACCTTCGCGTGCACTCAATGTAATTATTATGTTACATGCCGGAAATTCTTGGTTTCAACATAGCCTTAAATACTTCTTGAGATGTGAAGATCGTCAAAATATCGCCCTCGTGCGTGCAAACATTGCTCAGACGTATAAAATATTTGCGAGCCTGCGCTCAAATACGGGTTCGGAAGAAATAGCTGTTTTTAAAATTAACAGTGAAGTTTGGCTACAGAAAGCAGCAGACGAATTATCGATGGCCCATGATGTACTCGAATATCGAGACGATTCGAATACCATGTTTTGGGACAAAATAAGTTCCGATCTTGCATCGACCTTACTTATTTTAGGGGTGAGGCGACGGCAACTGTCTTTCGCAGACACTTCAAGCTCTAATGACTTAAGAATTTCACCGGGAGTAGAAAATTCGATTATCAAACCTATGCTTCAGGCATTACGAATATATGAAAAACTTGGAAATAGGCATCAAGCTGCGGCGTCGAATTACCAGCTTGCGCTTTACTTTAGTAAAGTTTGGCATGGTAAGTATTACCACTTGAATTGATCTAATTGACGCTCGATTTTAGGCTCACATTTTAAATTTACTTGAAAAGTCCAACGAAGTGAAGAAAGCACTCACGCCAAGTTATCAAAGGCTTTTCAACATTTTATAGCTTCATACAATTTTTTTAGGTCTTCTGATGGTGACGAACCGACTTTTGTTGTTCTCTGCGTTGATATGTCATCACTTTACGCATCGCTTCCAGGATTTGAAGGAACTTTAAAAGCTCTAACCTGCCTGATTGATACCAGTGATGCATTTTCATCGGAGCGTATTAATTCTGCGAGAGAGCGAAATCTTCGAGGTTTTTGTGACAAAACTTGGTAAGAGAGATCTTCTTTAACTTCCATTTGTACCAATACATTTGAAAAAAAGAGTTGACAGCATTTTTTCCATCTTTATATATACACAAGGTTTGAAAAGATGTTAACACTTTCTGCTGAAGTTCAAAGCAAAATACTCCAACTTTTATTAAAACTCACTCGAAGCGAGTGGAATGGAAACCAATCGAAAAAGTACAAAGAAATGTATCGATCAGCACTCATGCACGCTAGTAAGTCACGAAGCAATGCAACTGGATCTCAGTCCGGGGATTCTTTCGAAATTTATTCTTTACTTTCCTCGTTGAAGAAACAGATAGGGCAATGTTAAATGTTAGGAAATCAATATTGCGCGTTGAAATGTCCTAATTTTTTCTTAAAGTTAAACGTGATTTATCGATATCACTAATTTGATAGCGTGTCCATTTTTGATACAGGAATCGATTGAAATTAATATTCTAGATTTACTTTGTTGACAATTCTCTACAGTTTGGAGTAATTTTTTGTCGAAAACCTACTTACGTCTCAAGAACTTCAGATAAATTGAAGCAGGGATGAGATGAAGGGTACAATCATGAAACAATGAAAAAGAATTTAAAAATAAAAATATAAACTAACGCCATGAATCGTCGGTACGATCATGGATATTCTCGTATTCACCAGTCGATTGATTGTAGACCATACCAGGCTTTTCTGCTTCTTTGATTTGTCGTTCAAGTTTCCTTCTCCTTTCAAGCTCTTCTTCCTTCTCTAACAGCCGTTTCTTCTCAAGTTCCTCTTTCTCACGCAATTCTAACATTTCCTTTCTTCTCTTCTCTCGCGATTCGGCAACTTTACTGTGGATTGTTTCCAAGGCTTTTAACTCTTCTTCGAGGGAAGAACACGTCTGTATTTTCCTCGTCTCCTCGCAAATATCTTTTTCCAACCAAGAAATATATTCAGCTAGTTCACATTCTATTGCAATCTTTCTATTTGCTACTTCATACATTTTCGCCCTTTCATCCATTAACAAAAGTTCTGCCTGCACTAATGATTCATGCGTTTTATTTAATTCTTCGCCAACCATATCCCCAATCCCACTTGTTTCAAAGAAGGACTTTTTGAAATTCGAAGCTCCACTCGTAGACTTTAGGGAAGAAAGCTGAGATAAGCAATTAGACAAAGTCTTGTATGATTTTGTCCCGCCAATACTTTGCCTAAAAGTGGTTTATTTACATATAAACATATCAGCAATGTAAAAACATAAGCATTGCCTATACACACACAAATTACGAAACTCACCCGAACGAGCTTGATCCTTTATTCGGAGAAAGAATATCGTCATCTATACTACCAAAAACATCATCATCATCCTCTTCATCATTACTCGACGGCCGTTTCTTCCCCTTTTTCTTAGACCGCGATATATTCATATCAACATCCACATTGAGCAACTTCTGCGATGGATCTCCGAATATAGCACTCGTCACTGAATCATTCTCATTCTCATTTTCATTCACCACGGCCGCCACAGGTACTAACGCATCATCATCATCATCATCATCATCACCATTACTACTAGAAAGAGAAGACTTATTAGACGACCGACGGTTCACACCACCTTTACGAAACGGTTCACACACAGCCAACACTTCACCCACAAACCGCTGACTGTACACCTGCCGATCTCCCCAAATTTTAATCGTCCTTCGCACTTTCTCAATCAAATCATTCTTTAACGAACGACTCGCTACAATCCTCGAGCATATTTCCTTAATAGAACTATTCAATACGGAAGCAAATGCCTCTAGAAACTCCTTCGTTCGCAACTTTTTTCGGGCAATCGTCTGCAGAGTCTCGTTCGCGACGTAGAGGAGAGGCAGGAGCTGATCGTCGCTGCAAGTGCTGAGGCATCGTCGCCATGCGGTGACTGATTCGAGTGGTACGCTACCATTTATTATATATCGTGAGCTGCGTTGGATCTTTTGGGGTGTTAAGTTTGTGTCCAGGAGGATGGACGTGAGGGATGAACTGCTCATTGGGCTCTCGGTGTGAAGAGAGAGAGAGAAGTGTCGGTTTGGATGTTGGTATATTGGATTGGAGTTGAGATGAGATCGAGTGTTTGGGTGTTTGGTTTGAGTGGTCGAAGTAGAAGATTTACAAGTAACGTTTATTAGCTTTCTTAGCCACTCTAGTAAGCTCCTGGCATATTCAATCCAGCATCCAGCAGCTGCGGCCCGCGGCCCGCGGCCCGCGGCACCTATCCCTATCATGTATCATGTCTATCGAGTGTTATCTTATCTTTTTCCACTGTATTATATTTATATACAACATGTACTCTGTATTATCCCTATCACCTCATTCCACTTTTTAGATAAGTTTTACTTGGCAGTCGAAAACCCCGACATGCAGAACGAGTTAATGTCTATGTAAAGCTTGCGCGATTCCCGAATATTTGTGGAGCTACCGATTTTGATATGCGAGTGCGAGTGATCCCTCGAACCTTTGTACACTTCTCAAGATGTATGATTGGAATCCAGATATTTAAGGATTTCTTGCTTTAGGTACATCCCGTATCCGATGAGATCCCAAAAAGAAGTCTACATTAGAGGAAAGGACTATTTTCTCATCAGAAGTTTTCATTGCCAATCGCAATGACCTACTGGTTCGCTGGTTTAGGAAAAAGTGTAGTGATACTTTAATGTTTATGTTACACAGAAACGAAGAGTTTAGATCCAAACAAGGTCATCGAGAGACAGAAGGACGAAAAGAAAAAATGATGCAAACCTCGCGAAAATCAGTGCTGAAGTATCGTATTCGTTTTGATGTTGACAAATGAATCATATGAACGGTTGTGACGCAGGTGAATTGTTGAAGAGTCTTATAAAAGTGCTTATAGAGGAATGGCATACGTCTAATCCAACAGATATGTGACTGTCAACATAAGAATGAGTATAGCTATCGTTAGAGCTGCGAACCGGTGCGTTAGAGGACCCATGCAAGAGTAATATCGAATCGACCCCATTGGGGAGAAGGTGCAGGACTTCATCCAGTCAAAATATATATTTCGATGATGATTGATAAAAAGAATGTTTCTTGAGCTTGCAAGGATGAGGCGAAGTGAAGAAATTCAAGTAAGACACATGTCTAATGTTTTGGCCGTGTGATGACAATATGTTTCATAAGCTTGTTCGATCCAGTCATGAAGAGAGAAAAAATAATTTCCACAAAATTTTTTCAACTATATTTCCTTTATTAACATTTACACTTGTGATGATATCTTTGTTGGTGAGTACCTGTCGAATATGATTTTGGACGGTATATCCGAAGCATCAATTGTGCAGTATCGATCCGACAAGCGGCCCAAATTATGCAATTGTTAGTAAACTTACTATGACGGCCTAACAAGCATTGAATAGACTTCCTATGTTGAAAATGCTTAAATTTGGCAACCTATTCAAGGCAAATGAAATAGGTTTAGGCTAGATCTGGCTTTCGCGTTCACGCACAATTTTTTTCATGCATAGATTAGCAAGTAGGTAGATGAACTCATATCAAACCTTTGGCGCTGGCTTGAAGCAGGAAAAGAGACAAATTTTCAATCTTATATCAATATCAATTTTTATCTTTGCTATCCACCAATGTATCCAGCCACTAGTTCATCTTCACGCTGTTGCGTTTCTTCAAGCCTCACCCGCTGCCATTTACTTTCATTATAGTACCACCCAATACCTACAAACAAGCAAACAAATATCCCAAAGCATGCAACCAAGTCCATCATACTGATGTCCAAATTATCTTCGTTATCACTCTCTTCAGCGAGACTCATGATCATTAGGATTGCATCAAATGTACCATGTAATATTATTGCTGGGAATATGATTTTTCCTATATGACATCCACGTTGTAATTCTACGTCACGTTTCACCACACCTACGCTTTGCATGGCAGCGCATAGGGCGTGAATAGGAAAAAGGCTACGACAAATTAAGACAACAATTTCGTCTTGTACTTGCGATCCGCCTGCAAAATAAACATAGACAACATTTTCGGCACACGCTAATCCAACTGCTACGCAGACCATAGCACACGTAATACTTCGACCTCTGCTGGGTATTGTTCTTGCATCAGCGGCCACTAATCGGCTTGTTGTCACACCAATACTTGATCCACCATCGTTGATACTTGTCAAGCTACTTCCATCACTTTTTCCAGTATCAGTATTGTGTTCTTCGTCGTTTTCGTCACGCCAGTCCTCCTTCAACATAAGATCCGGGTGTTCGATCGATCTATATACCAAATATTTCGTAAGCTCTTCTGTTACTGCCGCAATTATGTAAGCAGTAACCAATTCGCCAATGATACTCAAAGTATAGGCATGATTGTCCAAGACCGAAGTCAGCTTAAATGATTGTAATATCAAATAGAAAACTCCAAGGATCAAGACAATAAATGTTTGAATCATTCCTTGGATTACGTACGCCGTCGGAACTGCCAAAACAAATCCAGCCGCAAACAACTTGATTACGGCGTCCAAACTCAATTCAAGCCTACAATAAAACCATTGGATTGCATATATTACGAGGAAGCTTTGTCCAAATGTTAGCAGTAAAACAGCAAGATTGTCTAGATCAAAGTCGTTCACAGTTACATAAAGTGTCAATCCTGTAATCGTTATCCCGTAAATACCAGCATATAGAATGTATTTGCTCAACATACTAATTGCTTGCAAATGTGCGATAAATGATTTATTTTGTTTTCTTCTCAAAGTTTGCAGTTTATGTTCATACATATTCCATCCTTCATGAGTTAGATAATCGATTCGCTGAACTAATTTTGGAACTAGATACTTTGTTTCACGGGCTTCCTGTGCCAACGAACATATCCCAAGGCATTGCAACCATCGATCAAAAGCTCTTCCGCAACAAAGCACCGAGAAAAAACGATAAGTAAGTTTGCATTCATTGTCTCCTCCGCCATCTTCTGGATTTAAAGCTAAATTTTCATAGTAGTCCTCAAAGATTGTTTTTACTTTGCCATTTTCCGAACGGCGACTGTGCGCGAGTCGATCTGTTGGATAACAGCCGCACTGCAGCTCACTTAATTAGTAATTTAACGCAGTTACCTAAACGACCTTCATGTAAAAACTCACCAATGAATGTGCAACGGCTGCTTCATATGTGCTCTCTTCGCACTTTTCGACTTCTTGAAAAAATGTTTTGTACTCCCCCTACACGCGGATAATGGTCAACCAACGTCTATCATTGTTAGAGCAATCAAAATTAGGATTTCACTTACACGGGTCATTACCTTCTCGAATGCTGCTGTACTATTTCCTGCCAAATCGGTAGACAGAGTTCTAAAAATAAAATATAATATACTTAGAGGTAGCATTGATTTTGCAGCACAGATAAAAAAACAAGAGTAAATATCTCACCTAGCTATTTCTCCTACATCGGATCTCGAGCTACTTAAAGCAACTGCTGGTAGATCACGACCATAGAGCCGGTCATCATATAACTTGGCTTTAATCATGAAATACCGCTGGAAAGTAGTTCATAAGAAGGTCATGGTGATAAAACAATTAAATTTATCTAAATTTACCGTTCTAGATCTGCGTCGCCTCCCGATGGTTCCGTACAAAATGAAAAAGACAAGTACCAACCCAAGCCTCACTATAAAATGTGGATGAGCGAGCAGCGTTACGAAAGCAGAGGCAGAATTTTTCTTCCTTACCTTTCCCTCCCAGACTCATGTCACTAAAGACGAATGATGATTCTTCGTAATCTGCGTCGTCATAATCATCTGATAATCAGATTATTCCAACAATTTGAGATAATGTAAAAGTCAATTAAAACCTTTTTGGAACTCTTCTACTTACAATCATAATATCCTCTGTACCAATCGTCGTTTCCGTTATTTTGTTGCTCTAAATAGCGTGAACGATCATTTTTCAAAGTCGCATTTGGTATAATGCTTTTTGTAGAATCGGATTTTACATGAGCAGAAAATGGCTTTGCTTCGAACCCGTCACTACCAATAGCAACTAAATCTAAGTTGTAAAGAGTTCTATATCCCATGCTTATCCGATAAAGAGAGCGATGTTCCACACTGCCCTTGCTATAATCATATTTTTTTGGTTTAGTATCCAATCGGCGGCTTTCAACTCCTGTGACGCGCTCAGAATACCCATCATTTGGCATTAAAACTTACGGAGAAATAGAATGTGAGGTGCACTGCATAGCGTCAAATCCAAGTATTGGAAGTAAAGAGAAGCAAAACGCACCAAAAGTTAAACTGAAAAGAATGACTGTAATTAATAGGGATAGACCGATTACAACAGACTGAGGTCTACGGAAAGAGATAAAATTAATAGATAAAACAAACATTACAAGAAAAAGTTTCATAAATTTTGTACCTTTCCCTTCTCGCAGTTCCACGCACAGGATGAGCCTGACGAAGTAAAAATTCAGTTTTGGAGCTTGCCAACACGCCAAAGCATGCAATCGCTACAGTAAAAAGACACCTCGTAAGTGACAAGATAATAACATAAAACAATAAAAAGTGCCCAGTGAAAAAATCGTACCGGAACACGAGACACGTTCATCATCAAACAAACTAGAGATGCTTGATCGAAAACCTCGATGCGCTCGCTTTCTGGCAAGGTTACTATTGGATTGATTATTTCTTAAGTTTGAGGAGTGTCCGCTATGGTAATCACTTCCACGCACATGGCTACCTTGTAGGTTTGAAGGCATATTGTTTACACCTCGCTGATGAATGCGAGTGAAATGGAACTGCTCGAGATGCAGACCTAGTACATGTACCGGTAGTAGTAATGTACTCTCTTGTCTTTTGTATAATCGAATCTTTATGTGTGTATTTTTTTAAACTGTATGCTTTTAACTTCTATGTGTTTGTGTGTGTGTGTGTGTGTGTGGAGAAAGGAGAAAATCGCAAATTTTAGACTTTTTGCACTCCAAAATCGCAAATTTTAGACTTTTTTGAAGCCTCCATAAGTAAACAATGTCAGCTACATATATAGACAACATTACATATAGAAAAACTAA
>Ga0115008_10001863_pt1 | contig 17354 bp, 13 predicted proteins | sample FraStrMetagenome_FD_87164 | JGI IMG/M metagenome (GOLD analysis project Ga0115008, IMG submission 87164) | Marine eukaryotic phytoplankton communities from Arctic Ocean - Fram Strait ARC3M Metagenome | ecosystem: Environmental > Aquatic > Marine > Oceanic | place: Fram Strait | collected...
AATCGACCAGTTCGCCTTACAAAAAAGTCAACAAGACTATTTACCATTTCATAATGAATCCCAAACCATAACTCAGATCTAATGAGTCGAAGCTCAGGGTCTTTATTATAAAATGATTCCATTTGTTTCAAAATATCATCTGCCTGTTGACCATAAGTTGAGGTTAAATACCAAGCAAAGTAGTCGTCTTCAATTCCAGCTTTTTTTAATTTTAAGTGTAGTTTTTTTTGATAAATTTTCACGTCTTTTGACGTTGTCAATGCATGACTTGTGAGTGAAATTTTTTCGGTAAATGATTCTTTAAGTTTTAATACTTGCTTTTTTTTCATTGCATCTATAACTGCATCAATGACACGATGCGCCATTTTTCTATAACCAGTTAATTTACCACCAGCAATAGAAATTAGTCCACTATCAGAAATAAAGATCTCATCCTTTCTAGATAACTCCGAAGGGTCTTTATTTTCCTCATGAATTAAAGGTCTTAATCCAGCCCAATTAGACTCTATGTCGTCAACATTTAAATCAATTTTAGGAAAAGCAGCATTAACAGCATCTAGTAAATACTTTATATCATCTTTTGTAGCAACGACACGTTCTAAATTACCATGATATTCTGTATCTGTAGTGCCAACATAAGTAGCATGTCCTCTTGGTATAGCGAAAATCATTCGACCATCGGCAACATCAAAATAAACCGATTGTTTTAGTGGGAATTTTTTAAACGGAAACACCAAATGAACACCTTTAGTGAGATGTAAATATTTATTGTTTTTTGATGCATTTTTTTCTCGTAGTAAATCGACCCATGGACCAGTAGCAGAGACAAAATGTCGTGAAGAAATAGTAAATACTTCACCTGTATTATGATCAATACATTCTATGCTCTTAATTTGTTTCTTTGTATTGTAAATGAAGGTATCCATTTCACAATAATTAAGAATAGTCGCTCCAAATTCTGAAGCTTTTTTAAGCAATTCTATGGTTAATCGGGCATCATCTGTTCTATATTCAGAATAGTATCCACTTCCGAGAATGGTCTCAGCATCCAATAAAGGTTCTTTACTTAGTGTTTCATCCTTGTCAAGCATTTTCCGTCTGTCATCGCCTTCTACGCTAGCCAAAAAGTCATATACTTTCAACCCAATTGAAGTCATCATCTTTCCGTAGGTACCACCTTCAACAAGCGGTAATAACATTTTTTCGGGAATAACTAAATGTGGCGCAAGCTTATGAACAATAGCACGTTCTCTGCCAGATTCTCTTACCAAACCAATCTCTAATTGTTTTAAATAGCGTAAACCACCATGAATCAATTTGGTAGATTTATTGCTCGTGCCTGAGGCGAAATCATTCTTTTCAACTAAGCATACCTTCATACCACGAGTTGCTGCATCCAAAGCAATACCTGCACCTGTGACACCTCCACCAATGATAACCAAATCAAACTTTTGTGAGGATGCTGTTTCAATAAGCGCTGCTCTATGAAGTATAGAAAAAGGTGTTGTTTTCATTTTTATTGCACTACTTAATTAATTGTTTGCGTTCTTTTGATGGCATCTAACCATCCTGAATATTTTTCAGACCTAGTTTCCATATTCATTTTAGGTTGAAATACTTGGTCGACTTCACGTATTGTTGTTATGTCTTCTGTTGTCCAAACACCAGCTTTTAAACCAGCCAATAATGCTGCACCTAATGCGGTAGTTTCAATCATTTTTGGTCTATCAACGGGAACATCTAATATATCAGATTGAAATTGCATCAAATAATTATTTGCACTGGCACCTCCATCAACTTTCAAAACGCTAATGGGTTTTCCGCAATCGTCTTCCATCGCTTTGATAACGTCTTTAGTTTGATAAGCTAAAGCTTCTAAAGTTGCTTTTATAATTTCGTTTTTACCTATATCTAATGTGATTCCGTAGATAGCACCCTTTGCATTTGCATCCCAATATGGTGCACCTAATCCTGCGAAAGCTGGAACAACATATAAATCTTTAAGAGGAGGAATGCTGTTACATATGTCCTCGGTTTCTTTAGCTGCTTGTATTAATTCCATCTTATCTCTAAGCCATTGTATAGAAGCTCCTCCAATAAAAACACTACCTTCTAGTGCATAACTTTGTGGTTGATTAGGCAAACTGCAGGCTAAGGTTGTAATTAATCCGTTTTTTGAAGCAACATAATCTTTACCATTATTAACGAGTAAGAAGCAACCAGTTCCGTAGGTGTTTTTTGCGATGCCTTCAGCTAATCCTCCTTGTCCAAATAATGCCGATTGCTGGTCTCCAGCGACACCATAAATTGGAATTTCTATGTCTTTATAAGTAGCAGAACCAAAATCTGAAGACGATATTTTTACTTCTGGCAGCATAGATTTCGGTATATCTAATGCTGACAGTAATGTCTCATCCCATTTTAAATCCTTGATATTATAAAGCATGGTTCGAGATGCATTAGTGTGATCGGTATAATGATGCTTTCTATTAGTAAACTTGTAAATCAACCAACTATCGATAGTGCCAAATAGGAGCTTTCCAGCGTTTGCTTTTTCTCGTGCGCCTTTGACATTGTCTAATATCCATTTAACCTTAGTGCCAGAAAAATAGGCATCAATAACTAAACCTGTATGTTCACGAACATAAGTCTCTAGTCCATCTTTTTTTAATTGCTCACAAATACGTGTAGTACGATTATCTAGCCAAACAATAGCATTGTAAATAGGTTCTCCTGTGTCCTTATCCCAAACAACCGCAGTTTCTCGTTGATTCGTTATCCCAATGGCAGCAATATCTTTTGGCTCAATACCGGTATTTTTGATAACGGTTTCAAAAGTCTCTTTTTGATCGTTATAAATTTGAATGGGATCATGTTCTACCCAACCAGACTCTGGGTAATACTGGGTTAGTTCCTTCTGCGAAATACCATGAATCTTTCCTGCCGAATCAAAAATAATAGTTCTTGTACTCGTTGTACCTTGATCAAATGCAATTATATATTTTTTGTTCATTGACTTTTATTTTGAAATAGACTAGTAAAATGAATAGTATCCAAAGAGTTAAAGTATAAAGAACTGAAAATATTTCCAAAATACTATGCTTGCATAGTAAATTATTTTTTATTTTAACACTATTATTAAGTTGAACTCAATTAAATTATCAAAAAGAATTGTAATTTGTAAGCGATGTAAATTTTAAATTATGGCTAAAAAAGCAGATCAAACAGCTTCATTTATGGTGCGATTTAATCAAATTATATTTGAGGAAGGTGGCGAATCCAAAGTGCAATGGCGAGGAAAAGTGTCACATGTACAAGGTGGAGAGGATCAAAGTTTTTCAGATTTTAATGATGCTGTGACCTTTATTCAAACACGATTAGCCGATTTAACTATAGAGGCTACAAAGGACGAATCACCAGAATTACAGGATTCTTTATTGAAAAAAAGTTTTTCATTATGGAAAACGATGGCAAAAGAAGGCCCAAAAGTTATCATGGAAACTATAAAGGACCCGAGAAAGCAAGTGGCTCACCTTCAAGATCAAATAACAGACTTTGGTGAAGATTTAATGGAGAAAGTACCTTTAGATCAATGGAGAAACGCATCTAGATCAGATCTGAATACTATTAAACAATCTATTTCTCAATTAGCTGACGAGATGAAACAGCTAAATGCTAAAATAGATGCTATGAATGCACCTGCTAAAACCACTCGTGCCTCAAAAACCACAAAGAAAACATCGACACCGAAAAAGAAGTAATTCTTAAATGAATCATCTCAAAGGCAAACTACAAGAACTTAAACAATTTCAAGAGGATGCGGTTATTCGTATTCAAACTTTGGGACAGTTTAATCTGTGGCGGAATAATGAGAAAGTAGATTCTAAGCAATGGGGAAGGGACAAAACGATTCAGTTGTTACAATATTTAATTTCCAATAGAACTCGTCATGCACTTCATAAAGAAAAAATCATGGATCATCTATGGGAAGAAGGGGATGATCGTGATTTTAAAGTGGCATTGCATGGCGTCAATAAAGTTCTAGAACCCGAAAGACCTTCCAGAACAGAACCAACTTATGTGATAAGACAAGGTATCAGTTATCAATTGGATTTAGATAAAATTTGGATTGATGTCGAAGCTTTAGAGCAATATGTCATAATAGGTAACGAAGCTTTTGGAGAAGATTTACAAATAGCTAAGTCTGCCTATAAATCTGCAATTATATTATATCAAGGTGTTTTTCTACCAAATCGTGTTTTTGAAGATTGGTCGTCTGAAGAACGGGAAAAAATCCAAATACTCATTCTAGGAGCTTATGTAATTCTGGCCGAAATCCTTTTAAATGAAAATCCTTTAGAAAGCATAAGGCTAGCGCAATGCGCAATCGCCATAGATAAGACTTGGGAAGACGCATATCGTTTACAAATGCAAGCTTATATCATTAAAGGTAATCGACCACAAGCTATAAAAGCGTATCAAAAATGTGCAGATGTTTTAGATGAAGAGTATGGTATTGATCCTTTGCCAGCTACTAAAAAACTTCTTCAAGAGATCGAAGACATCAATTAATAAAAATAAATATTTCTTTTATTAGTCTTGAAAGTCTTGTTTTTAAAGGGTTTTATAATTTGTTTCAAACTATTTTACCGAATTATTTTATATACCCATGGTAATTGCAACTCATCTGTAACAACCCTATCGTACGTTTGCACCATAAATTAAGAACAATACATTAAAACAATATATTATGGCATCTAAAAAGCAAACAACAATTATCGATACGACTGCTAATAAAGCATTAGGATTAGTAACTAAAGCAAATGATATCGCTTTAAGCACTACTGAGAAAGTAGCAATGAAAACTATTGGGTTAACTGAAAAAGGTTTAGGTCTTTCCTCTAAAATGGTAAAGAAAGGAATTAAAGTTTCAGCAAAAAATCAAAACATAGTATTTAATACTTTAGAAACTGTAAAAGGAAAGGCTGTAAAGTTCTTACCAAAATTCAAATAATTATAAAAAAAGAAAGGTACACATACTCAAGTGCAACTCATTTGTAACTCACTGATTGTATGTTTGTACCATAATTAAAACAATAACAATACAATAATAAAATATATTATGGCAACTAAAACAAAAAAAGCAACTAAAAAAGGAAATAAACCTAGCGTTGCAAAAAAAGTAAACTCAAGTTTAATTAATGCTTCAATGGCAGCAATTAACACGACAATCGTTAATGGAGAGAAGTGGCAAAAATTAGCTTCTAAATTAATTAAGAAGTCAGAAAAAGTAAGAGAGCAACAAATAAATATGGTATTTGATACCGCTGAAGCTTTAAAAGGACAGTTTATGTCTGGAACAGATAAGGTTAAAGATTTAGTTGGATATGATGCTGAGTTAGTTGAGAAGGCTAAAGGAATGGCAATCAATCATCCAGTAAGTAAAAAAGTGGTAGGTATAGTAGAAGATATTACTGAAAAGGTATCTGAAAATCCAATGGTTCAGAAAGCAGAAAAAGCAACTGAAGATTTAAAAAACATGGGAATAGCTAAATACAATGAATTAAAAGGAGATGTTTTAGAGCAAGCTTCAAAAATCATTGATAAAGGCGAAGCTATGATAGAAGAGGCGAAATCTACACCTAAAGCTAAAGTAACTGCAAAGAAAACTGTAGCCAAGAAAACTACAGCCAAGAAAACGGTAGCTAAAAAGGCAACAGCAACGAAAGCGAAGGCAACTAAAGCTAAGGCAACTAAAGCTAAAGCGACAAAAGTTGTTTCTAAAGCAGCACCAAAGAAAACAGTTGCGAAAAAAGTGACTTCAGCAAAAGCTAAAGTAACTAAAGCAGCACCTAAAGCGAAAGTAACGGTAGCCAAAGCAACTAAAACTGCGCCTGTAAAGAAAGCAACAGTAGCGAAAGCAACAGAAGTTAAAAACGTAGCAACAGCTAAAGTTGCAGAAGTAAAAACTGAAGTAACAAAATAATTAGATTTAACTTATAATTTGTAATAATATGAGTATTCAAAAATCAATATTAGAGGCGCCAAAACAATTGGTATTCAAAGCTCTAAATAATACTAAAAAAGCAGTATCGACTGCTAACGGTTATGCACTTCACAAAACTGAAGATGTTGTAACGGAAGGAATCGTTGTTGCAGAGCAATGGCAAACCGTTGGAAACAAAGCTTTAAAAGGTGGTTTAGCATTGGCTTTAACAAATCAAGATCTAGTTTTTGACGCCTTAATTGGTTTAAAAAAACACATGATCTTAAGTAAAAAAAGATTTTCTAAATTGATTGCTTAGTTCATAAGCATTAGTTTAACATTGGTTGGTTAGTAAAAACCAAGTTACATATTATGTGTAGCTTGGTTTTTTTTGTTTTTAGATAGGTTTATTACCAAGTTCATTTCGTATTTTTAACACAGTGTTTATAATAGAATTTCAAAAAGGAGGTTCTAAACTATTATTTACCTAAAGTTTAAATGTTTGGCAATGGCTAAAAAGCATAAAATATCAGATTCAGATATAATGACGTTCTATATGGACTATGTTGTTGAGCACCAAACTAAGCCTGACTCGGTGGAAGATTTTGCTCAATTACATCAGTTTGATGACGTTGTATTCTATGAATACTTTACGTCTTTTAAAGATTTGGAAAAAGCTATTTATAATGCTCTTTTTGAAAATTCATTAGTAATATTAAAGCAAAGTCAAGAGTACTATAGTTTCAGCAATAAAGATAAGTTGTTGAGTATGTACTATACTTTTTTTGAAAACTTGGCATTGAATCAAGAATTTGTCAAATTAAATTTAAAAGGTTTTGAAAATCAATTAAAAGCATTATCAGTATTTTCCAGATTTAAGCGCAGTTTCACTGCGTTTATAGACGAGCTGAATTTAGATACTATTAGCTTAAATGTTGAAACTATAGAAAACATTCAGAAGAAAACTATAAAAGAGTCTGCTTGGATTCAATTGTTATTTACCATAAAATTTTGGTTGGATGATTCCTCTGAGGACTTTGAAAAAACAGATATTTTTATTGAAAAATCCATTAATACAAGTATGGAGTTATTAGACACAAAGTCACTGCACAATATTATTGACTTGGCTAAGTTTTTGTATAAAGAAAAAGTGAATTAGTACTAAAGATACCCGCTTTTGCGAGCATAAAATGAAAACCCTTAAAAACATACCGATTTCTAAAATTCATCGTGCATCAAAACTGGTGCAAACAGGAGCAAAGGTTGGTGTGAATTACCTCAAATATTATGGTGATAAAATGGTTAATTCTGAAGCTGACGCCAAAGAACGTTTAGACGAATCTAATGCCACAGATATTTATGATAGTTTGAAAAACTTGAAAGGCTCTGCGCTTAAGCTAGCTCAAATGCTAAGCATGGAGAAGACTATTTTGCCTCAGGCTTATGTTGAGAAATTTTCACTTTCACAGTTTTCTGTTCCGCCATTATCTGCACCTTTGGTTATAAAAACCTTCAAAAAATCATTTGGTAAATTTCCTAATGCCATTTTTGACACCTTTGATCTCGAAGCTATAAATGCTGCAAGTATTGGACAAGTTCATAAAGCATCAAAAGATGGAGTCGATTTAGCAGTAAAAATTCAATATCCAGGTGTAGCAGATAGTATTTTGTCAGATTTGGCTATGGTTAAACCAATGGCAATGAAAATGTTCAATATCAAAGGAGAACATTCAGACACTTATTTTAAGGAGGTAGAAAATAAGTTATTGGAAGAAACAAATTACTTGCTAGAGTTGGAGCAGAGCCAAGAAGTTGTTTCGGCATGCGAGCACATTCCAAATTTAATATTTCCGAAGTATTACAAAGCATTGTCTTCACAACAAATCATAACGATGAGTTGGATGGAAGGGATTCATTTGTCTGAATTTGCCAAAATAAACACCAACCAAGAACTAGCAAATACTTTAGGTCAAGCCTTATGGGATTTCTATTTATACCAAATGCATACGCTTAAAAAAGTACATGCAGATCCACATCCTGGAAATTTTTTAGTATCAGATAACGGACAATTAATAGCCATAGATTTTGGTTGTATGAAAATCATTCCAGATGATTTTTACACGCCTTATTTTGAGTTATTTGATATCAATATTTTGAATGATACTGAATTCTTTTGCGCTAAATTATTCGAATTAGAGATCTTAAGAGAAGATGATACTGATGAAGAAATAGCATTTTTTACGACTATGTTTCATGAGGTATTAAACTTTTTTACACAACCATTTCGTGAGGATATATTTGATTTTTCGGATCCTAATTTCTTCGGAAAAATAGCGGTAATCGGTGAAACATATTATAAAGACGCAAAGTCTAGTAAGATGAATGCAGATCGCGGTTCTAGGCATTTTATATATATGAATAGAACGTTTTTTGGACTGTTTAGTTTGATGTTCGATCTCAAGGCGCAAAACATCATCATTAATAACTACAAGATGTTATAAATAAAATATACTATGCATGCATAGTATATTGTTAAAATAGTGTATCTTGCTAAAGTTGATAAAAAACGAAATTAAAGATTTAAAAAATAGCTTAAAACAAACCATTAATGGCAAAAAAAATCGATTTGAAGGACATCATGCAAGACGCATTTGATACCTCAATCCAACAGATTTCAGGTTCTGATGCTGCATTTTTATATGCAGAATCTCCAACAAGTCCAATGCATATCGCAACATTAAATATTGTTGAAGGCTCATTGAAATTTGAAGATTTTAAAGAAATTGTAGCGTCTAAATTAGATTTAATCCCAAAATTTAGACAGCGTTTACTTAATGTACCTATGAATTTGGATTATCCATATTGGGTTGACGATCCTAATTTTGATATTGATTTACATTTAAACCGTATCAAATTACCCGATCCTTCAAATTGGAAAACTCTAAGAAATTTAAATTCAACATTATTTAGTTCACCTTTGGATTTGAGAAGACCATTATGGTCAGTTCATTTTATTGAAGGGATAGATGAAATAGCTCAAGTACCAAAAGGTTCTGTAGCAATAGTCACAAAAGTACATCATGTTATGATTGATGGAAGTTCTGGAGTAGGACTTTTAGGTGTTTTATATGATAGCGATGAAAACGGAAAACAAAAAAAGCGCTCAAAACCAAAGCCATTTAATCCTGAACCTTTACCTGATGACATTAGTTTGTTATTAAAAAGTGGATATGGTTTTTTAAAGAATCCGCTAAAAATCCCAAAAACAGTTACTGAAACCGTTGTAAATTTTGTAAAAAGTAAAGCTGCAAGTAAGCTAAGTATACAAAAGGAGTTTAGTTCGACAAAATTCCCTGTACCGATTACAATTTTTAACGGTAAAATTTCTGCGAAAAGGACTTGGGGAACTGCTATTTTGTCGTTTGACCGTATCAATGCGTTAAGAAAAGTAGTAGGTGGAAGCATTAATGATATGATCTTAGGAATTTGTGCCGGAGCTATTCGTCGTTATCTAGTAGAAAAGGAAAAATTACCATTACATCCTTTAGTAGCAAATGTCCCAATATCTATAAGATCAGAGGATAGTAAAGCTATGAATAATCAGATTGCTAATATGATGATTCAATTAGCAACACATATTGAAGATCCACTAGAGCGCTTAGAATATATCCAAGAACAAACCATGTTAGGGAAGTCTAGGCATAATACAATGGGTGCAAAAACCTTAGCTAAAATGGCAGATGTTGTGCCTTTTGGTTTAGCAAATTTAGCTGCTGGTTTGTATAGCAAATACAATATTAAGGATTTACATAGACCACCTTTTAATGTTACTATTACTAATGTTCCTGGACCAAATGCTCCTTTGTTTTTAAATGGGCATAAAGTGGTTTCAATCTTTGGGTTAACGCCAGTTGTTGATGGTTTTGGTTTAATAATAGCTGCCTTTAGTTATAATGGTCAAGTGAGTATCACGACAACCTCAGACGCTAAAACAATGCCAGATGCAGATGTGTTTTCAAAATACATTAGAGAATCAGCTAATGAATTAGAAGTATTAATTCAAGATTTAAGTAAGGGGAAATCCTCAACTAAAAGAGTTAAGCAAACAAAAAGTGTAAGCACACCATTTTTTACTGCGTTAAGAAAATATTTAAAAGAGAATCCGAAAGCAGTAAAAGCTCTCAAAGGTGTATATCAAATTCAAGTTGATCTAGGAGACACAACCGAAGGTTATGAAATTGATTTAACTAAAGAAGCAGCTGTTATAAAGAAAAAGAAAAATTTAGATCCTAAAGTTTTATTTGAAATTGAGGATGAAAATCTTTTTGCTTTGTACAAGGGTAAGTTACTTTTAGAAGAATTGAAAATTCAAGGACGAATTAAAATAACAGGAACTGAAGCAAGACAAGCTAAATTTATGAAGCTCCTTACTACTTTTTTAGAACGATAATTAATGCATTATAGTACAGATATTTTAAAATCATCAGATGGAGAATCCATCTGCTATTATAAATGGGACGCTAACCCAAAAGCACCTTTTAAAGGCGCAGTGCAAATTGCTCACGGTCTTGGAGAGCATGCTGGCAGATATGATGATATCGCACATCGTTTGCAAGATGAAGGTTATGCGGTTTATGCAAATGATCATCGCGCTCACGGTAAAACTGCGGAAATGAAACGTTTGTTTGGGTTTTACGATGGAAGGGACTATTTTGAGGATTGTGTGGAAGATATGTACACCTTGTCTGCCTTAATGAAAGTTGAGCATCCAGAATCTAAATTTATCTTATTTGGACATAGTATGGGCTCTCTACTGAGTAGAAAATACGTCACCAAATATGGAGAGGAATTAGATGCTTTGATTTTATCTGGAACTGCGAGTTTCATTAAAGGATTAGGAAATATAGGATTGGTTACAGCATCAACAGTAACTGCTTTTCGAGGAAGAGTAAGAGGTAATGAGTTTTTGAAATCTTTCTTTTTTGGAGAATTCAATAAAAAGTTTAAGCCAAATAGAACAAAATTAGATTGGATTAGTAGCGATGAGGATCAAGTTGATCTTTTTGCTAAAGATCCCTATCGCGTTGAAGATTTCTCATTGGGTGTGTTCTTAGATGTGATTAAGAATTCTAAAGTACTTAACAAACCTGAAGCTTTTAAATCTACGCCAAAGGATTTGCCCATTCTTATTTTTTCTGGAGATAAAGATCCAGTTGGAGAAATGGGAAAAGGTGTTACTAGAGTAGCCAAACACTATGAAAATTGTGGTATGAATGATTTAACTTTTAACTTATATGAAGGTGGACGCCACGAAATGTTAAATGAAACCAATGCAGAGGACGTTAAGAAAGAAGTTCTTGATTGGTTAAATGCTCGCATAAAAGATTAAAAACAACAATGGAAGAAACCCAAATATTATATAGAATTTTCATACGTTTTGCAACCGCTTTAGGTGTATTGAATGGTTTGTCTTTAAAGGATGCTAAAGGTTTGATAACCCTAAATTTTAAGGGCCATACGTTCGAGGATGAAGCTAAAGTAATTATCAATAAAATTGATAAAGACGAACATGATCGTATCGAACAATTATTGGATGAAACTATTTTAATTTGTGACGAATTAGGCTCAAATAGAGATTATATCACCTTAGTAAAAATCCTAAAAAATATAGGAAACTCTATTTCTGATGGTCATGACCAAAATGAATATAAATATACCAATTCACTTATAGAACGATTTGAAAAAGAGATTGAATTAGTTAATAAAAAAATACCACCTCCGCCATTGTTTAACATGGTGATGGAGAGTCGGTCTTTATTAGAATGGACATCTATTTACTGTCTATATCCGTTTATACCAAAACGTATTAAAGGTGAAGGTAGGCCTGTTTTACTAATTCCTCCTTATTTAGGAGATGATACATCCACCCAGTTTGTAAGGAAGTATTTGACATCTTTAGGTTTTAAAACTTATAAATGGGAACTCGGTTTTAATATGGTTAAATCGCATTATATTCCAAGATTAGAAGAGAAACTTGCTGATATCTACCAAGAACATCAAAAGAAAGTAAGCATTGTTGGTTGGAGTGGTGGAGGCATTTTTGCTAAGATTATGGCCAATAGACATCCTGATCAAATAGAACAAATTTTAACGATTGGTTCTCCAATTTGGGGTGTAATGGACATGAAAACGCCTGTGTATGGCTTGATGGAATTTTTTAGAGGAAAATCATTAAAAGAACGAAACGAACGCTTTTTAGCAGAGTTAGAACCTGTGCCAAAAGTTCCTGTAACTTGTATTTATACCAAAACAGATGGCTTAGTGCCATGGAAACACTGTATAGAAGCATCAAGTTTTAGAAAGGATATTAAAAATATAGAAGTGTTTGGTAGTCACTCAGGAATGGGAGCCAATGCTAGCGTTTTATTGGTTACAGCCAATATGTTGAGTGCTAATATTCAAGGTAAAAAGATTAGAGATGTGGGGTCCAATATCGAGCGGTATTTGTATCCTAATTTTTGGAATAAAGCTAGAAGAGTGTTTAATAGTAAAAAGTCAATTGCGCAAGTCGTAAAATAATAATCTATGGATCATATTATTGAGCATCATAAATTTCAAGAGACCTTAAAGCAAATTGCTTTAGAGCAAAAATTAGAGCTTGAAGATGTAAAAAAACAAGCTGCAAATTGTATTAAAGAATTATACGCACAGCAGCATCCAATGGCAAAATTAGTATCAGTTAAAGGTTTTGATTATATCTTATCGAGAGCTTATAATGATAAAATTGATGTTGATCCTAAAGGCATAAAAAAGCTCATGAAATTAATGCAGAGAAATTCTGTAGCCTTTATCATGACTCATAAAACTTATTTAGATACGTTAGTGCTTATTTCGACATTAGCGCGTTATGGTATGCCTATTCCATATTCTTTTGGTGGTAGTAATTTGGCATTTCCTGGTATGAAGCAATTAGGAAATAATGCGGGTTTAATTTTTATTCGTCGCAGTTTTAAAGACGATTTAATTTACAAGGCAGCTTTAAGACATTACATTTCAACTATTATTGATAAAGGAGATCACTTAACTTGGAATATTGAGGGTACACGGTCTAGAACTGGTAAAATCATATACCCAAAAATGGGGATTTTAAAATATATAAAAGAAGGTGAAGCACAGAGTTCACGACCACTAAAATACGTACCAGTATCTATCGTTTACGATTTAATTCCGGATGTCAAAGAAATGACAGAGGAGGGTAAAGGTCAAGCAAAAAAATCTGAAAATGTAAAAGAAGCGCTGAGTTATATTAAAAAATTAGGAAATGATTATGGTCGTGCAGCTATTCGTTTTGGAGATCCAGTAGAAGATGATGAAGATCAGCAAGCTATTATTCCAGATATGGAAGAAGATAGCTATGCAGATAAAAACACTTTACCAAGATTTGCTTTTGAGCTTATTCATAAAACAAATGCAATTACACCAGTAACTGCAGTGTCTCTGATTTGCCATGTGTTATTGAATGATTTCGCTTTAACTAAAAAAGAAATTGAATTTAAGGTTAATAGACTGATGACTTATATCGGTCAAAAAAAGGAAGACGTCCTTATAGATCGCGGAAACAAGATTGGTGTTACTATCCAAAAGGCTTTAAACTTATTGCAAGGTGCTAGAATAATCCAAAAAAATAGAGCTGGTCAACGTGCACAATATAGTTTGGTTTCTAGTGAATATTTGCCAGCCACCTATTATGCTAATATGGCGTCAGGTCATTTGTACCATCAAGCGTTTATTGAAATGGCATTGGTGAAAATAAAAGATGATACGTCTGCTAACCGAATCACACGTTTTTGGGAAGAAATCATGGAACTTAGAAATCTATTTAAGTTTGAATTCTTCTATACGAATAAACCAAAATTCAGTAGTGAAATTGAAGCAGAATTATTACGTTTTGATAAAAATTGGAGAACAGTATTGTCTGATCCAAAAGGTGATATATCAGCATTATTAAAGAAACAAGATTTGTTTGTTTCTAGATCTATTTTATTATCATATTTAGAAGCTGATAAAGTGGTGTGTCACGCATTAAATAGTTGGGACACGGATGATGAGTTTTCCGAAGATGATTTCGTTGATTTGGCCATGTTTAAAGGGAAAGAATTGCATTGGCAATCTAAAATTACAAGACTAGATAGTGTGTCTAAGCCTTTCTTAATTAATGCACTTCGTTTTGCTAAAAATGCAAATTTAATTCCTGTAGATAGAACTATCGATTATAAAGGATTAGAGAAGTGGAAAAATCAATTAGAAGATCTATCAGACCGTTTATTTTATCTTAAACAAATTGAGACTATTCTTGATAAAAAAGGACTCAAGGAGCAACCTAAAGAAGAAAGTATTGTTCCAGATTCTGGGAATGACGAGGTTAATCATGAAATAGTTATTGAAGAAGGTCCTCATATCACAGCGTTTTTTGATATGGACAAAACGTTGATTAATGATTTTTCAGCTAAAAAATTCATGACAACTCGTTTGTTTAGTGGAAAAACAACAGCCAAAGAATATATCACACAATTTGCAACAGCTTTATTTTTTGCTTCTGGAAATAGAGATTTTGAAGTCCTTACTAAAGTTGCTGCTTTAGGTGTGAAAGGGATTAAAGAATCTGCGTTTGTAGAATTAGGCGAGCAGGTTTTTGAAGATTTTTTAGAAGATACTATTTATCAAGAATCTCGTGATCTTATTGCAAAACATCTAGAAAGAGGACATACTGTAGTTATTATTTCGGCAGCGACTACGTATCAAATTGAGCCAATTGCTAAAGCTTTAGGGATTAAAGATATTTATGCCACAGAGATGGAAGTGCGTAATGGTAAGTTTACTGGTCGTGTTGCTGAAATGTGCTGGGGAGAAGGTAAGGCGAGAGCTGCAAGAAAATTTGCTAAAAAGAACAAAACAGATTTATCTAAAAGTTATTTCTATACGGATAGTATAGAAGATTTTCCATTATTAAAAATTGTTGGAAATCCGGTGGCTACCAATCCAGATCAAAAATTATCTCAAGTTGCTTTTGAGAATAGCTGGCCAATACTGCGATTTGAAGAACCAGTAGAAAAACCTTTAGTTAACGGATTTAGAACAGGGTTAGCAGCAGCAAGTATTTATCCAGCTGCATTAAAAGGATTGTTTACAGGAGCTCTGACAATGTCTAGACAAGAAGCTGCAAACGCAACATTTTCAAGTATTGGAGATTTAGGTTCTAAAATGGCTGGATTAGATATTGCGGTAAAAGGAAAACATAATTTAGAAGAAATTAGACCTGCAGTCTTTTGTTTTAACCATCAAAGTGCAGCCGATTTCTTTATTGTAATGAAGTTAATTCGTCATGATTTTACAGGGATTGCAAAAAAAGAATTAGAACGCACACCATTTGGACCAATATTCAAAGCTCTAGGTGCCATTTATGTGGATCGAGCAAATAAGGAAAAAGCTATTGAAGCTATGCAACCCGCTGTGGAAGCTTTAAAAAGCGGAGTTTCAGTTGCTATTGCCCCTGAAGGGACACGAAGTGGTAGTAAAACATTAGGAACATTTAAAAAAGGAGCGTTTCATTTGGCGATGCAAGCTGGTGTTCCAATTATTCCTATTGTGATTAAAAATGCTTACATGGCGATGCCAAAGGGTACAAGCATGTTTAAACCTACACATATTGAAGTGGTCGTTTTAGATCCTGTAGATACATCCCTTTGGAAATTAAAAGACATTAACAAACATATTGAAGAGGTTAGAAATTTATATCTTCATGAATTAGAAAGTTAGAATTACGGACTCATTATTGAGATGTTTTGAAATGAGACTCGTCTTGATTGTTAAGATAAAGATTAAATGTGTCTGGCACATTTCTGAAGAAAAAAAAACATAAAATAATATGAAATTAAACGTTGGATTACTAGGTGGAGGCTCTTGGGGAACAACCGTAGCGTCATTGACTGCAAAAAATAATGACACAATTTTATGGGCACGAAATGAAGAAACCGTTCGAGAAATAAACGAAGAACACACCAATTCTAAATATTTACCAGGCGCTAAATTAACGAGGTCTTTAAAAGCATCAACATCTATTGAAGAAACAGTTAAAAATGCTGATGTAATTGTAATGGGGATTCCGTCACAACATTTTAGAGATGTTTTACGCACAGCAAAACCTCATATTAGACCGTGGGTGCCAGTTGTAAGTCTATCAAAAGGTCTAGAATTATCTACTAAAATGCGAATGACGCAAATCATTGCAGAAGAACTTCCTGGTCATCCAGCAGGTGTATTAACAGGTCCAAATTTGGCTAAAGAAATACATTCTGGTCAAGCAGCAGCAGCAGTTATTGCTATGGTTGATAAAACAATAGCCAAACAATTGCAGCAAGTGTTTAGCACTGGATTGTTTAGAGTATATACTAACAATGATGTTATTGGTTGTGAATTGGGTGGTGCTTTAAAAAACATCATGGCTATTGCAACAGGAATGGGAGATGGTGCAAATGCAGGCGATAATACTAGAGCAGCTTTGATTACCAGAGGTTTATCAGAATTGACTAGATTAGGAACTGCAATGGGAGGAAAACAAAGAACGTTTTCTGGACTTGCAGGTATGGGAGATTTAGTGGCTACATGCTCTAGTTCAAAAAGTAGAAATCACCATGTTGGCTTTGAAATTGGACGTGGTAAAAGTTTACAACAAATTATTGAAGAAATGAATGAAGTGGCTGAAGGTGTTAAAACAGCTAAAGTAGTCATGGAATTAGCACGAGACTATAATGTAGATATGCCAATTTCTAGAGAGGTTTATAAAGTCTTGTATGAAGGTAATACCGTAAATGATGCGTTTAAAGGGTTAATTCAATTAGAAAGTGGCTCAGAAAAGGAACCAGGATAGTATTAATTCTTTTTCTTCGGAAAAATAGCCCATGAAATCAATTACTAATCTAGTAATTCTGCTTGTTTCTTTGGTGTCGTTTTCACAAGCTATGGAAACCCATGTTTACGAAGTGAAAAACAAGGACTCCCTCAAGTTAGATATTTATACAACAGAAAAACTTAATGATAGCACCATGCTTCCAGTGGTTATTTGGATGCATGGAGGTGGATTTGCTGGAGGGTCAAGATATGGTCGTGATGAACAGCGATTTATGAATTATCTTGCTAAAAGTGGATTTATTGGTGTATCTATTTCTTACAGGTTACTTTGGAAAGGTGCTAAAACAGGTTTTGGTTGCCAATGTTCAAAAGAAGAAAAACTCTTTACGTTTGCCAAAGCAGCAGAAGACTTTTTAGATGCCACAAATTATATCATAAAAAATAGTGATTCACTTCATAT
>Ga0115008_10001864_pt1 | contig 17351 bp, 19 predicted proteins | sample FraStrMetagenome_FD_87164 | JGI IMG/M metagenome (GOLD analysis project Ga0115008, IMG submission 87164) | Marine eukaryotic phytoplankton communities from Arctic Ocean - Fram Strait ARC3M Metagenome | ecosystem: Environmental > Aquatic > Marine > Oceanic | place: Fram Strait | collected...
AAATGCACGTGAGCGTGTGGTACTTCTAAACCAATCACAGTCATTCCAACACGTTTACAAGGAACTGCTTTTTCTAGAGCAATAGCGACTTGTCTAGAGAATTCCATTAAACCGTGATAAGAAGTTTCATCTAAATCAAAAATCTTATCTACTTCTCTCTTAGGGATACAAAGTGTATGACCTTTAGCATTTGGATTGATATCTAAAAAGGCTAAATAGTCTTCGGTTTCTGCAACTTTATAACATGGAATGTCTCCTGAGATAATTTTTGCGAATATGGATGCCATAATAAAAGAATTAATACCGCTTCATTTTAGAATGAAAACATTAAGACTTCACTCAATCACAAAACGTGTTAATGTAAATATAAAAAGATTCCTCTTTTGAAGGAATCTTTTGTTTACAATTTTCGGTTTGATACTATTACTTTAAAAGTTGCAGTGTTGATGTGCTGCACATTTCCGAAGAAAAAAAGTTTATCTAGTAATCTCTAATACATCAAATTTTAAAATACCATTAGGCACTTGAACTTCTGCAACTTCACCAACCGACTTACCTAAAAGTCCTTTACCAATTGGGGAATTGACCGATAATTTATTAGACGCTAAATCTGCTTCACCATCTGCAACCAACGTATAGGTCATTTCCATACCATTAGTTTGATTTTTAATCTTTACAGTAGATAACACTAATGCTTTTGACGTATCCATTTGAGACTCATCAATCACTCGTGCGCCAGCCAAAGTATCTTCTAGCTTAGCAATTTTCATTTCTAGCATGCCTTGAGCTTCCTTTGCAGCATCGTACTCTGCATTTTCACTCAAATCACCTTTATCTCTAGCCTCTGCAATATCTTGAGATGCTCGAGGACGTTCTATATCTTTTAATCTTTTAAGTTCGTCTCTTAATTTTTTTAATCCTTCTGGAGTATAATAAGATGCTTTACTCATAATTAGTTTGTTTACTTATTCAATAAAAAAGATGCTGAAATCAAAGATTCAAGAATACCTTATTAGAAGCAGATAGTAATGAATAAACTAGTTCAGCATAAAAAAATCCCGCTGTCACGAGATGTAATACAAAGATACAAAATATTTAATTCAACCCTTAAAATATTGTAAATTGCAACAAAAAATTAACGCTCCTATGAAAAAACTCCTTCTCATTTTACCGCTCTTGTTTTTACTAGGCTGTGGTGACGACGATAGAATTAATAACTGTAATTTTTTGATTGATGTTGGTGTCAATGTAACCATCAATCTAAATCTACCAGAATTTAGTCAGCTCATGTTTACAAGTAATACCGTTTATGTTGCGAATCAAGGTAACGCAGGGCTGTATGTGACCAATGTTGGTAATGATAACTTTAGAGCTTGGGATGCTGCAGATCCTAATCATGTACAATCTAGTTGCTCATTTTTGCAACGTGATGGTGTGGAGGTGACTTGTAGTTGTGCAGATGAAAATAAGTATAACCTATTTACTGGTCAAGCACTTGGTGTACAATTACCATGCGGACTCAAAGAATATCGTGTTACCGTTTCTGGTAATAATATTGTGATTAATAATTAGGTTTTCTTCGGAAATATCCAAAACATAAAAAATCTCCCAATCGCTATGATTGGGAGTTTTGATTTATTAATACGTTTAAATAAATAAACCAACAGCATAATGATAAAGAATACTAATAATTGATAAAACATAAATAATTAAAAAAAAGACATTTGTTTTTTTATATACTTTAAATAATTCTTTTTTACCATTGATAACATAACCAATCTCAATAATTGAAATTGTAATTAATAACCAAACATAAAAAATCAAGAAAAAATACCAAGCTGCATATTCTGCTTTAAGAAACATAAGAAAGTTGAAAATTAAGAAACAAAACATGTTAAGTAATCTTACAACGTAAAATAGTATAGGGTAATCTGGTAGTATCTTCTTCATAAAAGAGAATTCATCAATAATTAAAGAGGGCTATAGCCATTATCAGAAAGCATACTATTTACTGTATTTAAAAACTGAATATCAATAAAATTTTGAGATTTTTGAGCCAACTCTTGTCTAAAATTTATTTTAGTGATAGGGACTTTAGGTCTATTACTATGTGCAAAAAGTAATGTTTGCAATTCTGAATCTGTATAAAAATCAGGAATTATATCTACAATTTGTGTTTTAAAAACACTATAATCAATATTATCTTTAATATTCTGCCACAGACTTAAAGGAACTTCTGTTCTAATCAACGCTTTTTTGTCTAAGAACTTACTCAACATCTTTGGTAAATTAGTTTTAATTTCCAATTTATCATAAACTTGTTCTGCTAAGGGGGTTTGAATAGTTAAAATTTTATTGTTTTCGTTGTAATTACTATTACTTTTGGTTACATCAAAAGATAGGTTGAAGATTATAAATATAGTTATTATGAATAAATATTTCATTTTGTTATTATTTTAATTATTGTTTTAGTTTTCATCTAGGCAGTCATCTTCATCAAAAGGATGTCTTGTGCCATAAGTTTTATTCTCATCGAATTCTTCAACATTACCGCCTTGATTTTGAACAAAAGACTGAGTGTTGCTCATTAGGTTTTTCCATGTTGGATCTCCTGCTTGGGTAAAAAGGACTTCATTATCACCACTAATTCCATTAAGAGTGTAATCGAATACACCTCCTAACCTATCTGCAGCTCGCACATAAAATGAGTATCCTCCACTCCCATTTGGCTCAAGACCAAATTGTCTAACACCTGCAACAAAATGTCCCTGATGGTCATAGCTAGTCACTGTAGCAAAAACCCAATACATCTCTTCTTCATTATACTCAACACAATATACAGTAGAAGTATCTAATATTGTATCGAAATCCATTGCTGCACCTTCAGGATTATCAGAATTCCATAGAATTCCATCATCATCTGAATAAGGTTCTAAATTCACATCTGAAAGATACGGTATATCACCACTAACTACCATATTAGCAAAATTCATCCTAATTTCATCAAAAAGTTGAAAAGGAGTATATCCGTTTGGTAATTGATTTATTTTTATAGAGAATTTATCTTGATTAACATCACCCCAACCGTCATCAACAGTTTCTAAGATAAAAGAGTCAACCATCTGAGATGATTGAACCATACTATTGGGTTGTTGTCTAGATTCAAGAGTTGATAAAACTTCCGTAGAAACCTGATAATTAATAAGATCTCTATTAGCGCATGGATCTGAAAGATCAATTTGACATTCACAATTTTTATCTAAAATTTCTCCAGATCTACAATTAAAACCTGGTAAACAGTCATTTTCCTCTTCAAGTTCTACCAAAACTCCAATATCTCCATCACAAGGAGAAGTTCCTCCTTCAATAGTTCTAGCTGCAGAACTCCAAGTTTGACCAGTACATGTATTTGTTACAACTAAAGGGCTTCCGCTACAGCAGTCATTTCCAGTGATTGCATGTCCATCATTTGGACCGGTTGGACATCCACATGCACCATAACTCCAATCCATGCCACATGGTTCATCAGGATTATCAATGTATCCACCGCCACCACCACTAGAATCTGAGCTATCGGTATCTGAGGAATTGTTGTTATTTGGATCACTGGTTTAATTACTTCCACCTCCTCCAGAACTAGAATTGCTACTATCATCTGTATCATCTTCCTCTTCTTCTACAACTACGTCTTCTGGACATGGATCTATTTCTCCATCAAAATCAACTAAATCACCATTATTCAATACAAAGTTGCCAATTATAATGCCTTCCATATCATAAAAAGTCATTCCTCCAGTAAATCTACTCATATCTATTGCTCCAGATGATAAACATGGTACAGAAATATTAGGATCAAATATATACTGGATAAAATATTCAATAATATCTCCATCCATATCTACAACAACTAGATTTATAACACTATTTGAATTAGTTGGATCAGTTACTTTAAACGTATATTTTGTATTGCGTTCATTATAAACTTGTACAACTTTGTTAGTATGTACAATACCTCACGGTGTTTCTCTACTAAATTCATTAACATCTGTTGAAGAAAGCTTAATTTTATTTTTAATAATACTAACACCAAAATTGTTATTTGTTTTCGTTTTTACAAAGTCTAAAATATGTGATGGAATTTCTCTAGCTGTAATATTAAAAGCTTTTAAGCTTTCAATTTGTGCTTCTTCTTCAGGAATTGGAGTGTCGTCTTTTTGACAACCAAAAGTAAAAAATAATAGTCCTAAAATTAAAAGGACTGATTTAAAATAATTCTTCATAAATATTTAAATAAATTAAGTTAATATTTGATGTTTTGCTATTAATCAAAATCAACTACTAATCGAGGGAGGATTATTTTTAAATATAGACTATATTCTACAGCGGTAATGTTAAAAGATTTGTTAATTTTTGACTTAAAAATGATTTTAAATTACGGTTTTTCCGTTGTCTGTTTATATAACAGGTCGTTTGAGATGAAAAAATTAATTATTTGTAAAGAAAAAACCCAAACTTAAGGTTTGGGTCTTTCTATTTTGAGATTCCTGTTTCCGCAGGAATATTAAAACTTCAAAGTCACACCTAATAAAAAATTAGTAGTTGCTTGCGGATAAAATCCTGCAAAGAAACCTGTAGTTGTTCCTGTTGGACTTGTATCATCAGAAAAATCAAATGATCCAAAATAACCATTAGACACATACTTTTCATTCAAAATATTATTCACTAATCCGGAAAACACAACAGACTTAAAAATAGATTTAGGTGTCCATTCGTAAGTAATATTAAAATCATTCACAAAGTAACTCGCTAATTTAGAATCTGGATTTTCGGTATTACCCATAAATTGTTCACCTACAAATTTACTCAGTATTGATAGTTGAAAGCCTTCTTTTGGTTGAAATACAAAAGCATTAGCTGCAATAAATTCCGGAGAAAACGAAATATTAGTTTTTCCTAAATCTTCAACAACGCCATTTAAAGATTCAAACGTCTCTCTATTTTTATTAGAACTAATAGTGAAATTTGGTTGTATCGAAAATTTATCAGTTAACGCTATGGCTGCATCCACTTCTAACCCTAAACGGTAACTATCTCCATTATTAGCTCTAATTGGATCTCCAGTGTTATCAATTTGACCGGTCAATACCAATTGTTCATTATACAACATATAATAACCATTCACATTCAATCTGAATTTTTGAGTATTATGTCTCCAACCTAATTCAAAGTCATTAAGTTGCTCTGGTTTTACATCTTGGTTATTTTCAAAATCACTTCTGTTTGGTTCACGATTCGCTCTAGCATAAGAAAAATAAAGGCTATTATCGTTATTTACGGTATACGTTATTCCTGCCTTTGGATTAAAGAAATTAAAGGTTTCATCCACATTAAAAGGCACTCTGTCTGATGTCAATCCAGAGGTTTTATAACCCACTGTTCTAAATTGTAAATCGCCATACAAACTTACCTTATCGTTAAGTCTGTAAGTCGCTTTTGTAAAGACACTCAAATCTGTTTTTTTACCATTACCATCATAATAACGATCTCTAATCTCACTATCACTGGCGAACTCAGACCAAATGATCTCTCCAAAATGATCACCATCATAAAAACTGTAAGATCCACCAAAGATCATATCAATCTCATTGTTTTTATAGTTTGCACTAGCATTCAAGACATAAAAATCATTATCTAACCAACGACGTCTAATCAAATCGGTTGTTTCAACAGTCTCTCCACCAATAGTAATTGGTGTCAAATCATAATCTGCAAAATCCTCGTCTTCTTTATATTGTTCAAAGTACCCTCTTCCGTAGGTATAATTCAAACCAACATTGGTTGACCATCTATTATTATAACGTTGATTCCAGTGCAATTGGTAATGATCTTGATTGTAATTATCAACCTCGTTATCATAGAAACGTGTGTTACCATCTGCATCTGTATATTGACCTGATGGATTAAATGTTCTATCCTCTATTAATTGATCTGCATCAATACCGTTCCAAGCTTGATAAGTAACTTCTTGTCCACCAAAAATCACCGCTTTTATTAATGTATTATCATCTACATACGATCCTTGTAAGAAGTATGATTTTAAATCAGTTCGTGCACGATCAATATAACCATCTGATGATATGTTTGATAAACGACCAGCAATTTCAATGTGATCATTGAGTAATCCTGTACTAAACTTAACCGTATGCTTTCGTGTATTAAAACTACCAATAGAATTAGAAATCTCTCCATTAGACTCTTGAGACACCGCATCTGTTAATACATTAATACTGGCACCAAAAGCACCAGATCCATTAGTTGATGTACCAACACCTCGCTGCAATTGTAAACTCTCTACAGATGATGCAAAATCACCTAAATTAACCCAAAAGGTTCCTAATGACTCCGCATCATTATAAGGAATACCATTGATTGTTACATTTGTAGATTGTGCATTAATACCACGTACACGAATACCTGTGTAGCCAACTCCTGCACCAGCATCTGTCGTAGTAACAACAGATGGCAAAAAGTTTAATAATATAGGAATGTCTTGTCCTAAATTACGTTTAGCCAATTCTTTTTTGGTAATGTTAGAGTGTGTAATTGGTGATGTTGCATTAACTCTTACTGCTTTGACTAGGACTTCGTCCAAAGCTTCCGGCTTTTCACTTAAATTGATGTTTAATTCTAAATCTGAATCTAAATAAAAAGATTTTTCAATAGGCTCGGGTCCCATAAAACTGTAGACCAAGGTGTATTGTCCTTTATCCAACTCTAACTCATACTTACCGTCAAAATTAGTTTGAGTTCCAATTGTTGTCCCTTTAACAATAATATTAACTCCTGGCAATGGTTCTCCAACATCAGCAACAAATGTTCCAGATACGGTAAATTTTTCTTGAGCAAATCCCGATAAGGTGAAAGCTAGAAAAAAGATAAAAAGTAAATTAGTAATAGACTTCTGTTTTCGAAAAGATCGAAAATAATTGAATAAAATTTTCATACGATTATGTTTTTATAATCGAATAAAAAGAGGTCATTATTCTTGGTTAATAATTAGTAAAAATTTGAACATTAATATTTTAATGGATAAGGAAATGATTGTAGCATTTCTTGCACTCACTAAAAATGTCCTCAGGACATTTTATTAACGTTCGCTTCCTTAGCAGCATTACCTGCTCAGGTTCAATGGGTATGATCTCAGCCGATAATAGGCACCCCTTTTTTGAGAACAGTGCAAATGTAAAATAGATTTATGATTTGCACATCAATAATTCCTATTTATTTTTAATCAATCTAGTTGTGGAGGTTTTCGTTTCGCTTTTTTCTCTGAAGTTTTGCGTTTATTCGTCAATCGTTTTCTCACGACTGCTCTTGGAATTTTAGTAGGAATACGATCTTTCTCTTCGATTAAATTGACTATAATTAAATCTAAAAAACGTTGAATAATTATAGTCTTGTTTTTATGCTGACTCCTACTTTCACCACATTGTAAAATCAACACATTTTCTTTTGTTAGCCTAGTTTTAAGATTTATTTTGAGACGTTGTTTTTGATCATCATTCAAACATTGTGAGTTTTCTAAATCAAAAGTAAGTTCTGCTTTAGATGACGTCTTATTAACGTGCTGCCCTCCTGCTCCTGAGCTTCTAATAAATTTAAAACTCAATTCATTTAATATGGCTTTATCATCAAACATATTATTTAATTTGATGTGGTGCTTTTAGTAAATCGTTGACTGTTTTTACAGGATTGAAAGTAATTAGAGGCACTTCAACAAAAATCGTGTTCCAATTAGCCATACTACCATTCCATAATCCAGGAAGTTCTAATGCTTTTAAATCTTTTCCTGTTTTAGTTTTCATCGTAATAAAGGCAGCTTTATGATCTACAAATTTTTTGAGATCGTACTTTTCTCCTTTATGATTTTTGATTCCGCAGACTAAATCCACAGGGTTAAAATGTGTTGCTCCTTTAAGAATATCTTTTTGACGCTTTCTCTTTTTATTTATTTGGGCAGATTCTACGATTTGAAGTGAAATGTTTCCACTTTCATCCTTTATCCAAAATGGTCCACCACCAGGTTCACCTTCGTTTTTAACCATTCCGCAAACGCGAATTGGACGGTTTAACTTTTCAGTTAAATACTCAACCTGATATTTGAGAGAATATTTCTCAAATTCAGTGCTGATTTTGACGTTCATACTATTAACTAAAAACTCTCCAATCTCGATGAGTTTTTCTTCAGAAACTTCTTTTGAATCCAATAAATGAAGATAATTAAAGGCTTGCTCTTGAACTTCTAATAAAATCCCAGCCAATACTTTTTTATACCTAGCAACTTCCTCTTTGTATTTGTAAGTCACAACGTTATCTATGTTTTTAACAAAAACAACATCTGCATCTAAATCATTCAAATTTTCTATCAATGCACCATGGCCTGAAGGTCTAAAATGCAAAGAACCATCTTCTTCTTTAAACGGTTTGTTCTTCGAGGTGACTGCAATTGTATCTGTACATCCTTTTTGGTATGAGAATGAAATATCAAATTTTGTTTTTGTTTTATCTTCTACTTTTTCTTCAATTCTAGCAAACTCTTCATCAAATTTATGCTTATGTTTTTCTGAAATCGTAAAATGCAATTTAGCTGATTCTGTACTCGAAGAATATAAAGCAGATTCAAATAAATGTTCTTCAAAAGCTGTAGAAACTTGTTGGTTTTTATACTGGTGAAATGGCAATAACCCTTTTGGAGAATTCCCATAATCTAGCTTGTCGGTATCCAACATCATTTGAGCAAATTTCAACCTTTGCTCATTAATATTCATGCTATCAAAATCTGGAAAAGCGTCCTTTAACCGGTTCAAAACAATATGGTAAAATGGAAACTTATCTAAACCAATAAAAAATAAAGATAAATCCTTATTCTTAGTTTTATTTATATAAGAATTAATACTTCCTTTTTCTATGTTATATTCCTCTAAAAAAGCAAATAAAAACTTAAACATTCGTGTAGCTGCTCCAGATGCTGGAACAAATTTTAAAGTGGCTATTTTATCCCTTTTATTATCAAATTTTGAGATATAATTTTCAATTTCGTCTTTTGATAATGTTAATATGCCATTATTAATTGCAGCTTCAGAAACTAAATTAGCAAAAGGTAAACCATTTTCAAAAAGTCTGACTTGCTGCTCAACTTTGCTGACAGTCAATCCTTTATTTTCAATTTGTTGTATGTCTTTTTTAGAAAAATTCAATGTCCTTATTTTAATAGGTTTTCAATTTGGGTTTTGCAAGTATCTAGTCGTTCTTCAAAGTTTCCTTTTACTAAAATATAAGGTTTTTTAGAATCGATTAATTCTTTTTCGAATCGATCAAATAATTGCTGTCTGTTATTGGGTTGATCACGAATACCATCATCCTCCCAAACGGTGTCAATATAAGTCAAAAAATATAAATCGTAAGTATTTTCATGTGCATATTTTTTCACTAATGCTGGACAAAACCCATCATAATAGTGCTCAGAATATACTTTTGTTTCCAATAAATCTGTATCGCAAATTAGTATTTTATTAGCGTTTTTAAGCTGCTTGTTTTCCGTAGCTATTTGCCCGATAGCTATTGGCAATACATCTTCTTTTGTAAGCTGCAGATTGTTTTGTGCATTAGCTTCCGCATAAATTCTAGAAAATTCTTCTACGTATACAGTATCGTAACAAGAAGCCAATTCTTTTGCAAGTGATGACTTACCTGTAGATTCTGGACCGTAAAAAACAACTTTTATACAGTTTGGGTTGCTATTTGTGACTTGTTTAAGTTTTTCTTCCATGCTAAATAGCCAAATATGGCAATAAATGTAAATCCTAAATATTGAAAGCTAGTAAAAGTAAACCCTTTATAAAAGTAAAGTGGCACAGAAATAATGTCACCAATAATCCAGAAGATCCAGTTTTCTAATTTTCGTCTTGCCATTAACCACATGCCAACAAAAAATATAGCAGTTGTTATGGTATCTGCGTAAGCCACCCAACTCGTCCATTTATCAAAAAATTGGTAGACAGCATAGACGAAAAACAAAGTTGCAATAAAAATACCGATGCTTATTTGCTTCTCTTTTAGTGAGGTTCTAGAAATTGGTGTCACATGAGAATCGTCTACCTTTCTAGTCCAAATATACCAACCATAAACACTCATAATAAAATAATAAGCATTGATCATCATATCACCAAGCAACTCCCATTTAATCAATAAATAAACAAACATTGCAGTGCTTATCATCCCTGTTGGGAACACCCAAATTTTATTTTGCTTAGAAAACCAAACAGAGAGAAACCCAAAAACGACAGCGATAATTTCTAAAACGATATCGGTTCTAGCATAATCATAATATTGACCAAAAAAGAAATCAAAAATGTGGCTCATAGTCGTAGCGATCAGATTTTACTATTTTCATATGTAACAAACCACTTTCAATTAGTTCAAAAGCTTCCTTTATTTCTACTGTCAAAGTTTTCATCACCTCATCATAATCGCCATAGACTTGAGTACTTAAAGGGTTTTCAAGAACTTTTAGATGTGATGCGCGCAGTTTTTTGATAAATTCAATGATTGCAGGCTCATAATCGTTTTGTAATGGTGTTAGCGTTAATTCTACTGATATGTTCATACTTTTTAGATTACAGAGAATAGACAAAAGAAAATAGACGACTTACACATCTCTATATTTCAAACTCTTTATTCTTTTCTCTTTGTTCTATTTTCTATTTTCTATTTTCTATTTTTTCAATTCATCAAAAAAGCCTTCATCATCCTCAAACGCTGTACCAATTACTAAAAGGTCTGCTCCAAATTTATATGCATCATTTAACTGTTGCTTGGTTCTAATTCCGCCACCAACAATCAAAGGTATGCTCAATTCTCGCTTTACAAAATTAATAATTTCGTTTGGCACTGGTTCAAGAGCTCCACTTCCAGCCTCCAAATAGATAAGCTTCATACCTAATAACTCTCCCGCGATTGCAGTATCCACTATTATCTGAGTCTTCTCTCGAGATAAAGGTGTCGTTTGTGTCACTTTTTCTACGGAAGTCTGCTTTCCATTTTCCACTAAAACATAACCCGTTGGTATCACTTCAAGATTAGAACCTCTTAATTTTGAAACTGCTTTTATATGCTTTCCGATTAAGTACTCAGGATTATCACCTGAGATTAAAGACAAAAACAATAATCCATCTGCGTGATCTGTAATTTGAGACACATCTCCCGGAAATAAAACGACAGGTAGATCGGTATGTTTCTTTATTTCAATAACCAAAACTTCAGTAGCATCATGATCTACAGTACTTCCTCCAACAAAAATATGTGTTGCGATTGATTGATTGACTTTAATTATAAAACCAGACGCCTTTTCAACATCCATTTTTTCTGGATCTATTAATACTGCTAGTCCTTTTTTTTCTTCCGAAATCGTCTGCAATAAAGTTGTATAAATCCCTTTCATTTATGTTGTTACAAAAGCACAAGTAAATCCTTCAAATTCTAAAAAACACGTATTATATCTATATTTTCTGCCTTCATAATCGATCCAAGCAATCGTTTCACCATCTTCTAACATAAATGGGATTACTAAAAAGTGCTCTCTAAATAGCATACCAGGTGTTGAAAACAATTTATAAAGCGATTCTTTGATTCCCCAAATAACAGTTAGTTTTTTAATATAATCTTCATCAGTTTCAGATATATATTTAAACTCATATCCCACAAATTTTTTAGCGATAATAGTAATTTTTGGACGTTGCTTTTCTATATCAATGCCAATTTCCGAAGAAGAAATAATAACCCCAGAAAACGTAAATGAATGCGTTATAGAAATATGCTTTCCGTCCTTTAAATGTGGTTTTCCATGATCATCATAATACAAATCTTGATCTGTATAACCGAATGCTCTTAAAAGATGACGCACGCTTAGAAATCCGCGTTGATGCAACTCACTTTTCATTCCCAAAACACGTTCTAAACTATTACTTTTTAAATCCAAAGGATTGAATAAGTCATCATAAGACTCTGTAATCTTCCAGATTTTAACAGTAGTTTGTGAATTAGGGGTTATAGTTTTGTAAAGTGGCATTTAATTATCTGAAACTTAATGATTATCTTTGCATCGCCTAAAGCGAAATATCTTATTTAGACAAGCGAATTTAACCAAATTTAAACTCTAAAGCCAAAGGTAAACCATATTAAAAATTAAGAAATAAAAATAGACAAATGAATAAAACAACGACTTACGTGCCTAACAAAGTAAAAGACATGTCTCTTGCTGCTTGGGGAAGAAAAGAAATTGAATTGGCTGAAGCTGAAATGCCAGGACTTATTAGTCTTCGCGAGGAGTACAAAAATGAGCAACCATTAAAAGGTGCTCGTATTGCTGGATGTCTTCACATGACCATTCAAACCGCTGTTTTAATTGAAACATTACAAGCGTTAGGTGCAGATGTAACTTGGAGTTCTTGTAACATTTTCTCTACACAAGATCAAGCGGCTGCTGCAATTGCTGCTGCAGGAACTGCTGTGTACGCATGGAAAGATATGACTGAAGAAGAATTTGATTGGTGTATCGAACAAACCTTATTCTTTGGAGAAGATCGTCAACCATTAAATATGATTCTTGATGATGGTGGTGATTTAACTAATATGGTATTAGATAGATTCCCAGAATTATCTGCTGGAATTAAAGGTTTATCTGAAGAGACAACAACTGGTGTTCACCGTTTATACGAACGTGTAAAAAACGGAACGTTAACAATGCCTGCAATCAACGTAAATGACTCGGTAACGAAGTCTAAATTTGATAATAAATACGGTTGTAAAGTAAGTGCTGTAGATGCGATTCGTCGTGCAACAGATACTATGCTTGCAGGAAAACGTGTCACAGTTTGTGGTTATGGTGATGTTGGTAAAGGTACCGCTGCTTCTTTTAAAGGTGCAGGTAGTATTGTAACAGTTACTGAGATTGATCCAATTTGTGCTTTACAAGCTGCAATGGACGGTTTTGAAGTTAAAAAACTAGAGACGGTTATTGGAAATTCTGACATCGTTATCACGACAACAGGAAACAAAGACATCGTTCGTGCTGAGCATTTTGAAGCAATGAAAGACAAAGTTATCGTGGCTAACATTGGTCACTTTGATAACGAAATTCAAGTAGGTTGGTTAAATAAAAACCACGGTAATACTAAAGATACTATAAAACCACAAGTAGATAAGTACACAATTAACGGTAAAGACATTATTTTGTTAGCCGAAGGTCGTTTAGTAAACTTAGGTTGTGCAACGGGTCATCCTAGTTTTGTAATGAGTAACTCATTTACAAACCAAACCTTAGCTCAAATTGAACTTTGGAAAAACAGCGCAGCATACAAAAATGAAGTGTATATGTTACCAAAGTATTTAGATGAAAAAGTAGCTAAATTACACTTACAAAAAATTGGTGTTGAGCTTACTGAATTAGCAGACTACCAAGCAGACTATATCGGTGTAAAAGTTGAAGGTCCTTATAAGCCTGAGCATTACAGATATTAATCTGAAGTTCCTACGAAAGTGGGAATCTTATGATTTAAAATAAATTATTCTAAATCCCTGACAGTTATGTTGGGGGTTTTTTTGTTTTTGGGCGTTACCACACTCAAGCCTACAATCGCGATAAAAATCGAGATTATAGGATCGCTTAGGTCGGGCTTTTCGTTACAAGTCCTCGCACCTCTCCCGATACCTATCGAGATCGGGCTGTGGGCTTTTCACTGCAATCCCTAACGCAAGGCTAACCTGTTGTGGTCATCGTCATAATTAAGTTATACTACCTTAGCTTGTATGTTATCTTGAAAATGCGCTTCGCTTATCTCAGTACAAACCATCCGAGTTTTTATGTTATAAAAACCCACCTTCCTTTAACTTCCCGATAGCTATCGGGATGAAGGAGCCAATCAGGAATTTCTATTAAATTTATGAGTACATTCACAATCCGATTAATAATAAGAAATTCATGAGTTCAGAAAAGTTACATCTCGCCATTAAAGCCTTAGAATCCCAAATAAAAAATCACAATATTTCTAACCATAAAATATCAAAAACCGATATCGCTTGGCACATAGACCATAGCCTGAAAGTTGTAAATAATGTAAGTCTTGCTTTGCAAGCATCAGATCCTAAAACGTATGTCAACAATTTTAGTTTCTTAGGAAAGCTATTCTTTACACTCGGCTTTTTCCCAAGAGGAAAAGCGAAAGCTCCAAAACATGTGAGACCACCTGAAATTATTACGAAAGAAGACTTGGTTTCGCAGATTGAATTAGCTAAAACTAATGTTGACACCATAGCCAGTTTAGAAAAGAATGCCTATTTCAAACATCCTCTATTTGGCAATGTAAATACGCCTAGGATTTATAGATTTTTAATGATTCACACGAATCATCATATTAAGATTGTTAATGATATTATGGTGAAGTAACCTATTACAATTAGTACCCAGTTACCAATAAACCTCGCGCACCTCTCATCCCACATTTTTGATAATGATTGTAAGCCTGCGCAGCTCTTTCTCTAATTTGAGCATCGGTTTCATTTAATATCCAACCATCAATTGCCTAATTCAAATTATATGCTTCTGGAGCCATTAAACCTGTTTTCCAAACTAAAGGATTTGCTTTTGTCTGTTTCAAGTTAAGCTTAAAATAGTTTTTACTAATACAAGCTAAAATAGTGGTATCTCGTTTTGAGTTTTCAATTTTCAATCATCTTTTTAATGGTATTCGTATATTTACAATATGGAAATCACACCAAAACTGACCAACGTAGAAACATCAATATTCTCGGTAATGAGCGCACTCGCAAACAAGCACAATGCCATCAATTTATCACAAGGATTCCCTAATTTTAAGAGTGATCAAAAGCTTATTGATGCAGTTTCAATAGCCATGAATTCTGGATATAATCAATATGCACCAATGGCTGGCAATCTAGAATTACGTCAAGCTATTTCAAAAAAATTCGAATTACTGTACAATACATCTTACCATCCAGAAACTGAAATCACAGTTACAGCTGGTGCAACACAAGCTATATTTACTATTATTTCAACCTTTGTAAAACAAGGTGATGAAGTCATTATTTTTAAACCTGCTTATGATTGTTATGAACCTGCAATCAAGCTAAATGAAGGCATACCAGTTACTATCCCTTTAGGAGTGCCTCATTATAAAATTGATTGGAACCTTGTGGAGCAATCAATTACTCCTAAAACTAAAATGATTATGATTAATACGCCTCACAATCCTAGCGGAACTGTGATGAGCAAATCAGATCTTCTAAAACTCCAAGAATTAACAAATGACACCAACATCATTGTATTAAGCGATGAAGTCTATGAGCATATCATTTTTGATGGTGAGCAACATCAGAGTGTTTGCCTGTTTCCACAATTAAAAGAACGCAGTTTTATAACTGCATCTTTTGGAAAAACCTTTCATAACACAGGTTGGAAGGTGGGCTATTGCTGCGCTCCAAATGCATTGATGGAAGCATTTAGAAACGTACATCAATTTAATGTGTTTTCGGTGCATCATCCCACTCAAAAGGGATTGGCAGATTATTTAGCTGAACCAAGTCATTACCTCGATTTATCTGGATTTTATCAAGAGAAACGAGATACGTTTTTAATGCTCATTAAAGAATCTAGATTTAAATTCACACCATCAAAGGGAACGTATTTTCAGGTGCTAGATTTTTCTGATATTACTTCAGAAAAAGATACAAACTTCGCAACACGTCTTACCATTGAAAAAGGTCTTGCCTCAGTTCCATTATCTGTTTTTAATGATTATCAACGTGATGACAAAGTATTGCGTTTTTGTTTTGCTAAAACTGATGATACATTGAAAGCTGCAGCTGAAATTTTGCACTCCATTTAAGTGACTTTTTATTCATTTTTGTGTCTTATAAACAGAACTCTTAAACAAAAACACATGAAATATATTATCACGCTTGCACTACTAATTTTTTCTGTAACAATGAACGCTCAAGAAGTTATAAAAAACGGAAAAACTTACGACGTAAAAAAAGACAAAATTTTCCTTGATGAAAAATATCACAGAGACACTAAGTATTGAAAAAACAGGAGATATTAGAATCTGCTCATTTAATCAATGAAAAAATTGCATTAACAGAAATAGCAGAAAAGAAGAAACAAGAGACTGCTAAAAGAGCCCAAAAACTTGAAAAAGAAAAGGAAAAAGCTCAAAAAAATCAAGAGAACTTTGAGAAAGCAACTGAAAAACTCAGTGATGCCCAAAAAAAATACAAAAAACTTCAAAGCAGAGGAAAGTTATCACCAAACGCTGAAGATAAATGGCTTAAAAAAATTGATAAATTAGAATCAAAACTAAAAAAAGCTAATAGTAAATTATAGATTATTAGACGTATCTAAACTCTATTTGAGTTTGTAAAATTAAAACTGAAATAAAACTTTTTAATTCAACACAATGCCCAATTGTACTGAAATTTGTAATTTCATTGAGTAAATGTACTATTCATGAAAAGCGAACTAAAAGTTGCCTTAATTCAGTCAAATCTTATCTGGGAAAATCCAGAACAAAATAGAATCAACTTCACCAACAAAATTAGTTCAATCCTTGAGTCTATTGATTTAATTGTGCTACCAGAAATGTTTACCTCAGGATTCACAATGCATCCGTCGTCAGTTGCCGAAACCATGACTGGAGATACAGTGTCATGGATGCAAAAATTAGCGAATCTTAAAAAAACTGCCATTACTGGTAGCTTAGTGATTAAAGAAAATGACAATTTTTACAACCGCTTACTTTTCGTGTTTCCTAATGGGAACATTGAGTATTACGACAAAAAACATACGTTTACCTTAGCTGGTGAACACAAAGCATACAAGGCTGGTTCAAAATTATTAACGGTTAATTACTTGGGTTGGAAAATTTGTCCTTTAGTTTGTTATGACCTGCGCTTTCCTGTATGGTCTAGAAACACTAATGACTATGATGTGTTACTTTATGTGGCTAATTGGCCTAAAATCCGTGTTGGAGCTTGGGACGCTTTGCTCAAAGCGAGAGCTATTGAAAACATGACCTATTGTATTGGTGTGAATCGTGTTGGTATGGATGCTAATAATCATGAATACTCAGGGAATTCTAGAGCCTATGACGTTCTCGGTAAACGGTTGGATAGTATACCTTCAAATCAAGAAATCACTGAAATTGTAATACTAAAAAAAGAGCACATCTCTAAACACAGAGAAAAGCTAGGGTTTTTAAATGATAGAGATTTATTTA
>Ga0115008_10001866_pt1 | contig 17343 bp, 14 predicted proteins | sample FraStrMetagenome_FD_87164 | JGI IMG/M metagenome (GOLD analysis project Ga0115008, IMG submission 87164) | Marine eukaryotic phytoplankton communities from Arctic Ocean - Fram Strait ARC3M Metagenome | ecosystem: Environmental > Aquatic > Marine > Oceanic | place: Fram Strait | collected...
AAAAAAAACATTCATTTTTTCACTTTTCATGAGAACAACGAAAATCCAAAAAATGAAGATGGTGCAAAGAATAAGTCATTCTACCTTCTCTTCTTTTTCATTGCTTCCTTCTTATTCCTTTTTCATAAACTGGTATTCATGTTCATAGTTTGACCAACAACAAAGCTACTTGGAAAAACCGACACCAGGTACCCCTGGAAAGCATGCAACCAAAAAGAAGAGCATAGAAAGTTTGTCCGATCCATTTCAATCCTATAGCTTCATATTCATCAAGAGTTTCGCAATCAAAAATCTTCTGGCATTTTGAAAAATAAAGTGGAATCAGCGTAAAAGAGAACTTGGCATTGGGCAAAGAACCCTCTTTTTTTGCATTCCCTTTTGAGTCCACGGGAAAACTTCTTAATATAGTCTTTCGCTGAAGAATGTTCTACAAGAAAAAAACTTTTAATAGTCCTAGCAGCTAAATTGAATAAGTGACGATCAAATAATAACTGAGACAGTTCAACTCCAACCCTTATTTTTAATGGATTGACTAACAAACAAACATATATTTTTTGTTTTTTAACTGCCAAAAAAACGAGATGATGCAATAATTTTTGCCGACCGTGCGGTAAAGGTGACATCTTTACCGCACGCTCAAGGCGCCCAAAACATAAATTAAGATAGTTTTGATATCATATTTGGAATCTAGACGATCGCCTGAGCGCTTGATGAATTTTTTATGTCTAATGCGAGCAATTCAAAAAATTGCACGTACAAAAATAACCCAAGGTAAAATCATCAACATTCAAAACCAACAATTCACTTGTAAGACATCGGCTTACACTCAAATTTTTTAAGTGTTTGTAGATGTGCCCCAGCTCACTGGATGTGTCATTCGTGTTACATTAAACACATTATTGGTGAAGTAGCGTCCGATGAAAGCAACTGCTGAATTTAGCTCGGCCATTTTTAGATTATTCGTATTTTTTGTTTGGTTGTATAAGTTGGAAAACGAATTAGTAAACGAATATATATAACAACCTACATCGAAATACAAACCTACATTTATTATACCACATGGACGGGCCTTATTATTATAATTATTTATATCAAGACTCAGAGGACGAGAAAATATAGATAACTCTTCTATGATGAAAATGTTCAAGAAGTATGCCGTAAGAATATGATGTCGACGAATCAAAGTAACAAGTGATTTGTTATTGAATCACGTTATAACAGTCCAATATTCCAAATATTCCAATATATCCATGATTAATCAATCAATGATATGACATGGTAATGATTGATTATGTGAAAAATATTATTTTTAGAATGATTTACCTATTCTACTGATTTGAAAACGTGTGTCAAGACACAGTGCCCCTAACATAAAAAGGATAAACATGCGAATAAGCAGCATTGGTAGATGTAGGTTGGAACTGACAAGCAGAAATTCACTTTGTTCGGAATTGAAGTATTTCTGTGCAACAATATTGATATAAAAAATAGGAATGTGGCACTTCTCATTAAATCGCTACTTCGCATCATACCAATTATCATGAATATGAGATCCATCCACAAGAAGAGGGACTGATGTTGCTTCCAATCCAAAACCCCATGGTGATTGCATGCAATGAAGAACCTCTTTGAACGCTTCTTCACTTGTTTCTTCTGGCCCTTCTAAAATGACTTCATCATGAATCTGCATCAATAATATCCAGCCTAACCGTTTCAATATTTCACTCTTGTTAATTTTGATCATTGCCATCATTGCAACATCAGCAGCTCCACCCTGGATTGGAGTATTGATACTTGCTCTTTCCGCATGTCCCATTTCTTTTCGAGTCCCTTTTGCTCCAGGTAGTTGCCTGTATCGTCCCATCAATGTGCGAGTGATTCCGTGACTCTTTGCATATTTTTTTACTTTCTTTTGCCATTTTTCTACCTCAGGTCGAGATTTGTACCAAGCATTCAACATTTCTTCAGCTTCTTTTGTACTTACACCCCAATCTTGGCTCAGCCCATGTGCGGTCTTTCCATAAGCTATAGAGAAATTCAAAGTCTTAGCTTTTCGTCTTTCTGATGCATATTTATCTTTTAGCATAGGTTTATCCGGTTCTCCCTTTGAATAATCCCACTCCAAATACACGTCTCCTTTCTCCACATCTTTTTGAATATAATCAAACATACCTAAAGCTGTACGTGAGTGAAAATCTCCTCCAGATTCAAATGCTTCTACCATTGAAACACAATCTGTCATACTAGCTAACAAACGTAACTCCAATTGACCATAATCAGCAACAATCAATCGATTTCCAGGTGAAGATTGAAATGCTTTTCGAATTTGATATTTATCCTTTTCAAGAGCGGGTTGATTTTGTAGATTTGGTCTACGAGAAGAAAGACGCCCAGTTTCGGTATTTATGTTAAGCGAGCAGTGAACACGACTTTGGTCATCAGCTAATGACTGAAGGCTAGTCAAAAAGTTTGCAATCATAGTGTCAATTGACCCAATAGCTGTGAGACTGTAAAGAGCAACACATGCGTCATGACCTTCTTGACCTTCATTGAAGAATTTGTAAGCCTGAACAAGCAATTATATTAGCAAATTATACACCTTTTCCAAAAAATATTCATAGTAATATACTTACCCTTCCATATTTTGGTGGGTCGCTGAAAGGATCACCCGCCAATGCTCTTAATACATCTGCTGTACAACTCGCTGCCCCACCCGCAGTGAACTTCTCTGGTTCCATTCCAATACTTGATATTGTGATGTCCACATACTTACTTACCGCATTTGCTTGTTCATCTACATCTCCTAATATTCGTGCTGATACACTATTAGCATCCTTTTGTGCAAATTCTACAAGCGCTTCGCTTATTTTCTTATATCCATCTTCGTCTTTGGGTAATGTTTGAAGATACAGTTGTGCGGCATAATCATCATCTTCCCTCAATCGCTTTTCTAACTGATTTCGAGTCCCGTTGTCATCAAGACAACGAGTGATGCATGCATCTCTCAAGTCCTGCTCTGACATTGAGGAATAGTCATCAGTATTTGTCCTGCCACTTGTGTCTGAAGTCACTAAAAAGTGACGACGAAGTCTGTCTTTTAGCTCTGCTTTTTTCCCTGAGACTTTCAAACCACACTCTTTGCACAATGATTTTAATTGAACAGCTTTCATGTGATCAAATTCATCTTTTGATGTATCTAAGATGGTATTTTTAAGGTCTACTGTGAGATATGTAAAGCATGAATATTGAAAAGAATCAAATTTTGATCATTGAACTTACCATCACTAGCAGGCAAGCCAGCACTCAAATTTTCCTGCTTGAGCTTTTCGTCTTGTTCCTCATAAGCTTTTAAGGCTTCTTGAGAAACTTCTTCTCGTAGAACTTTGAATACACGAACCGATTCCGTTAATTCTCTTGTTTTCGCATTTGCTGAGCCACCAAACAAAAAAGTACCTAATTGTGTTGAAGATCCTACATTGATTGCTAACCCATCAGGACCAATTTGTTTTGCTGCCCAAGTTTGGAAAGTTTTTAGATGCTCTTCACGATCTTTGCGCGCCTGTACTTCTACACCTGCCAAATAATCCTTGGCATCTACGAGGATTCCTCTTCGTTCCATGTCAGTCAGTACCTCACCAAATTCACGAAGATAAGTGTGATAAAATTCATACAAATTGTGTTTCCTATCACGTGTCCATGGCATCTTTTCCAGTTTTTCCTGTAATGTTTTTCTGATTAACCAAGTACCCTCAGCATCATATGAAGAATAGACTATCCATGGGGTTCGGAATTTTGGATCCCTTTGTAGAATTTCGACTGGTGGAACATCTACAATGTTACCTTCGGTACCGTCTTTTCGCAACCGTTTTACGCCGAATATTTCTTTCATTGGTTTCTTCCTTCGATTCTGTAAATGAGCTGTAAGAGCTTCTAAACTATATCCTTTAAAATCAGTATTTGGAAGTTGAAGACGAGCAGTATTCTGAAGCCTAGCCATATGCATAGTATCTCCACCAAAGCCTTGGCAATCAATTGCTTCGTTCCACATCACGTGTCGATCAAATCCATAATTATGCCAAACCTTTAAAAATCGTTTATCCTCAAACCAAGGTTTAAACACCTGCAAAACTCCAAAAGCATCATCCAAATTATCAATCCAAAGAGCTGTTCCTTTTCCCTCACCTAGCCCATAATCAAAATCTGGACCTGAATAAACAGAAGCACAAGTGACAAATCCGTTCCCTACTGGTCCAACCTCCTTTAATTGAATTTCCATAACTTCAGTATCACAAGCATGAAATAAATCTAATGGAGCTTCCATTAATTTTTTCAAAACAATTTCGGCCTGTTCTCTAGTTCGGACCACAGTTACACCAGGTATTTTTTCACGATCAAATTCTTCTAAAGATATATATCCCTCATCATCTGGTTTGAGATTAGCTAATTTATGGAGACGTTCCGTTTCCTCTAGTGAACGTGCTCCAAAATTCTTCGCCCATTCTAGTGGATTTTCTGGATCCCAAGTTCCTCCCGGTATGGGTCGACTTTCGAGACCGTGAAAGATATCTTTTTCATCTTTTACTTGTTCCTTTGCTTTTAAATTATTGCTAGCAACCTCCGCGGAAGGAGTTTTAGAGTCATCTATTTCAAGTTCATTTTCGTCAATGGCAGGTCGTGGAACAACAGAAAAAAGTCTGGTTTGAGAGGCACGAAATAATGATGGGTCGTTATAGAAACAATCTTTTATTGAATGGAAAGAATTGTTGGTGTAGAAAGGCTGCAAATGGCCGAAGGACGTTGAGAGAGATGTTACACTTGATCGTCCATTAATTTTGATAGAACGGTGTGTGGATGATTTCGAAGGAATTCTTTTAATATTCCTTATTTGGGATAAGGATGCTTTCATATTTGAATAGAAACTCTTAGGTCCTATTTCGGATATAGGAGCTGATACAAACGCCGAGGTTTTTGAAGCACTCCAACCTAATACAAAGCAGATGATGGATATGGAATAAATTTGTTTGTATATGGATGGAAGTAAAAAATAAATTCTCGAAATCGCAAAAGGTAGAGAGCAATTTGCCAATGACTTTCTTGAGTGTGATCTTCGTAATGTGTCACTCCTCATTCAAACTTATTAAGTGGATAGTTGATATTAAGTGATGTTTAATTGAAAGTGTTTGTAATGATTTGGTTAAGTTTGTGTGGTTTGGGATGATGATGTGATGTGAAAAAGTTTTTCTACTCTGAAGATGGTCTGAATTTCTTGCTCTGGGTGGCTGGTATTTTCGTACAACACCTCATACATGAACAAATTTTTAAATAGATATCTCTACACAGCAGTATCTTTCTGCTTCCAGGGTGTTTCCCAGATTTCGATTCATGACATTCGGTGTCTCATTATTTTGCACTCAGAAATTTATATAAAGCTCCTGTACCCTAATACTATCTTTTTACATACCTAAATAGAAATAAGTGTCCTCAAATCCAAACAAATCGAGGATCAAAGCTTCTACTTAAAAAAGTTATTGCTTAGCTAAATATAAGGCCTCTATATTTTACTGAATGCACTTGAATGTCTAAATCTTACCGTTATTTTTACTCGGTAATTTTTCCGGGGCCTATAAAGTGACGAGTAAGTTTTTTTGACACTTTTGTGCTTGTACTCGCTGGTTTTTCTACGAACCAATATACCAAAAATGATGTAGAAAACTTCAAATTTAGAAACCTGGGAATAATAATAATAATATCGAGTAATTGTTAATTATGGTAAACTGGTAGGAACATATGATCTAAGTGGCCAGTAGGTGTTCATCTCAAATAGACGTTTTTACAAATACAGAATGTACTCTAAATATCAAGATATACTAGAATTTACATACAGCATAAAAGAAAAGGATGGATAGAAGATCGATCGCCCAGTATGCAAGATTCAATATATCCACATTCAATTTATTGTCCGTCCAAGGCAGAGTCACTTGAGCATTGAGAATCTACTCTCCCATCATTCATTCATTCATCCATCATAGACGAAATCCAACAGAAATACGACCATGTCAAAGTCCAATAATATTTTCTTCAATCAAGACACCTTTGCTCTTTCATTCCCACTTATTTCATTATGCTCGACCTACGTAAGTTTCATGATTGCCTTGTTATCTAGGGCGAATTCAATGTGTAATTATAGCATAATTGCTTGGGATAGGATCCTCAATACACCAATGCATTGGCATCTATATCAAACATAACTTTTTAAGAGTCTGAAAAAGATTCTTTCCATTTTTGCATTGCATCACTTACAACAAGTGCTCACGCTCAGCATTTTTCACGATCTTTCTCGATCTTCTGAAATTGATTAGGCATACTTTAAGTTCGTCCCGCTAGAGATAGGTCTACCTTTAATTGGTTTTCTTATATTGGTATACCAAATGAATGCCAAACTTGCACAGCGTAAGTTTTCTTTTGTATTTCGTTTTATTGAAAAAATATAACTGGATATAATTTGGCACGCAGCCATTGAATATACTCTAGAGCTGAAATCAAATTGTTATGTTGCGATATTTTGTCACCTATCTCATGCATATTTTGTTCGTTCACATCTATATGCACTTTCTCATGTCTTTATTGTTTTGGAACTCCTAATCAGGACGGGCCGAAAAATCTCAAGATGAAATCTTAGATGATAGCTTTCTAGAAGAGGACGACACTACCAACAAGAAGAAAGCCCCCAAAAAGAATAAAAAAGCTGGTAAAGGACTCAAAAACCGTAAAAATGGGACTTCCTCTGGTAAGACAGAAGCAAAGGAAAGTATTACCAACAATGATGCAGATGACGACGATTGGGACGAAGATGCTGCCATGCTTGCTTTTACCAAAGGGAATAAGAAATCGAAGTAGATTCAATATGAAAAGATTAGACTGAAGTGAGGATGCTGAATGAGAAATAATGATAAAGTTTTTATCCACACTATTTTTAAACCGGAGTTTGCTGGAACTTTGGATCAGATACTTAACTGAAAAGCACACTTTAGAAACGCTAATAATTGCATGTATTATTATCCAGGATTAATTTTACAGCTTATAAAAAATCCGTGATTTTATTCCAAGAGTCTCCGTCAAAAGACATTTTAAATTCTCAATTCCATAGGATCACAATGAATACATTCGAACAAAATATCCCATTCATTCTTCAGCACTTTATAACTAAATGATGGTAAATAAGTGGTGTGAAGAAATGGAAACATGACTGAAACATTGGAAAATGCAGGCATATGTTTAGTTCAGTTGTGAGACTAAAAAATTCAGACATATCGTGCTTTTTTCACAGTTAATCAGATTTCTTAGCATCCTTTTCTGATTGAAACTTTCTGTTCATCCCTACATATTCAATGATTTTTCCAGTCATGCAAAATCCAACACAGCACGTCAAAATGAACCATTTGAAGGTTATTTTGTTTGGAAGTTTCAGTTGAGTTTTACACTGATAAGCAACAAACATACCCTCTAGAACATGTGCCGCAGCAGTTAAGAACCAAAGTTTTTGAACTCTGGATGCAAAAGTATACCAACAACAGAAAAACTTATCCACGATGTCTTGAACAAAATAGGGAGAAGATCCCAACATTGATACAATTCCATCCTCTTTTAAGATGTGCGTGGCGTAAGCGAAGCTAAGGCATAGAATGAATACTACAAATGTGCTTGGTTCTGTTACAAGCCAAGAGAATTTTGGATCAAAAGCTTTCATATGATCTTGAATAATGCGTGATCTTTTCGAAGTAAGGGAGAAGATGAGGATAAAAAATGAGTGACAAAATATGCATATTGTAGGAAAAACTACAACGCATCTTCATTTACAAAATTACCATAATGAAAACTTACTTTGCCTCCTTTGGTGATCGAAGAGGAGGGGAGAATGGAATAGTGATGGTTTTCATTTCGCATACTTCGCCGCTGCAGAGAACAAAAGATAGATCATACCCAGAAAGACAGATAGATTTCATCCTGGGGTTGGTTAATTTCTTTTTATTTTCAGGAGAGGATATTAATGCAGCTTTTGCCATAGCATAAATAGATATCTGATGGTCATCATTCATATGCTTGCATATTCTCTTCGAAACCTCTGCTGAAATTTCGTTTGAGACACTTTGTTTTTCAGACATGGTGTAAGACTTAGAGAGCACTCTTCTTGGATATTGCTTTGGTCGAAAATTTATGCAATTCTTTCAGCTTCTTCAAGTTTTGCTGCTGAACACGTGCTATTTTTTGGCAGAAAATTTGAAATATTTTAATTTACGTCACGCATCATTTTATTCGCTGATTAAGAAATCTTTCAGCACGCACAACAGACTCTCATGTGATAGACATGTCACCGTTACTTATTCCCTAAATTGGAAACAATGTAATGGGCCTACTTGTTAAACAAAATATGTATTTTGTTAATTTTTACTATGATATGTTTCTCTTTATTACGACTTGAAATAGCTTCGAGGCAAAGTTTAGATCCTCCAAATGTTTGTCCTTTCATAGAATCATAGGAAATCAAATTTATTTTATTTTTATGTCACAAATTGTAATATTTTCTTCGTAATAATAATGCCTGATATTGTAAATTCATATCCGTTCCATTGACAGATTTTAGAATCCTAGCTGCCAAAAAACCTCCCGTCTTTTTTATTTCCACAGCTTCTGGCTTATCCGCCAACAATGATTCGGATTCGATAGTGTTCTGAGATGTGTGTGTGGTAGATTGTAATTGAGTTATGGGCAGATTTACCAATTGAGACTCGGGTGGAATATGTGTCTCATCATCATCATCATCTTCCGAAGGAGAAAACTCTGATTTTGTGGTATTTCCATTATCTTTCACATAATTTTGCGCAGACTGTAAAATAGCTTGAGACATTCTTGCAGGCAAAGGGGCGTGATCATTTTCATGGATAATATTCCAATCCCTAATAGCAATGGAATTGTCATGTATATCGTCCTCACACTTATTGTTAGCTATACAAAAACGTGAAAAACGGATAAATTGCATCTCTCCAATGATCGTGACTAAATCCCCAATGTGTGTATTGGTAATGGAAACGGAAGAAATATCCACTACAATGGAATTATGAAAATCAATGGCTTTCTTTTGCTTTAGTTTTGTATTCAAAGGTGTAGAGAAGGAACTTGGGGATTTGGATAGGCTTGAATATCGTTTTTGTTGTGAAACGAAAGTGGCATTCTTTTTGGATCTTTCAAGGATAGAGGTATGACGCTTTTTTTGAATCGAAATTATTTTTCGGGAAGATTTATTCACAAGGCTTGGAGTCGTTGATCGAATTTTTCGTTTGAGAACAGAAGGGGTTCTTAGGTACGGGTTCGTAATAGACACTGAAGATGATTTGGTCATAGGTGTATTAGCTGAAGCTATTGGCATTTCATTTCTATGAGTTGTGTTCGATAACTTGCTAAAAGATTGATTTGAGGTTTTAGATGTATTTTCTGGATTTATGGAATTTCTATTTTTTGGAAGAGTGCTGTTGTCACGATTGGATGCTTTTTTGTAAGGATTGGGGGTTTTTGATTTGGATAAAAGCGGATCCGTAATACGGATAAAGTTTCCTTCTATATTATGTGAGATAAGAGTTCCAGTGATGCGCACACTGGAACTGACAATAGAGCGTTTGAGGAATTGTTGACGAAGTTCTGATACAGTCAGGATTTGTGCAGACTGAAACGTCTTGTTTCGTGATGGTAGGCGCTCAACGAATGACATATCGACGCATATTCAATGATCTATCATAAATATCCTATCATTCTCACACTTTTTTCATACTTGACGATATCGGAATAAAGTCTACTGCTGTCCGTCCTTGTTGAAAGAGATGAATCCGAAATATAAAACAAATGAATTTTGCGCTATTTCATAACGTATAAATTAGTATGAAAAGACGTAGATTACATTTTATTCTTTTTTTTGTGGGAAAATCAGATTTAGAACAAAATCTTCCACAGAAAAAGAACAAGCTGTCGAATGCAGTGACACAAAATACGAAGAATCAATTCATAATCAAATTCAAAAACCTTCTTGAGCTCCCAATTTATACTTAAATTAATCATAAAGAATCTAAACGATATAAGAAAGTTATCATGAGTGGTCCCGTCTTTTCTATGGGTCTGTCGACCTATAAAGTTCCATTTTCTCTCCACAGAACTAACCGCACCAAAGTCATGGAGAGGATTCAGCATTCTACATTTTCCTATGCAAAGCATTCTTTGATTGTATTACATGGAGGCAAATCTTATAATCGAAATGATACAGATCATGAGCCAATCTTTCGTCAGGAATCCTATTTTCATTACTTATTTGGTGTGAAGGAACCAGACTTTTATGGTTTGTTGGATATAAAAACAAACGAATGTATTTTATTTTGTCCTCGATATCCCAAAGAGTATGCAACATGGATGGGGACTATTCTTTTACCAAATGATTTTTGTGACATGTATGGTGTTGACGGTGTGAAATATGTCGATGAATTGGAAGAATATTTGGAAGATCTTTTGAAAAAACGAAGCGTTGAAAATGATGTCCACAAAGATCACCAAGAAGGAAGTAAGCTCTTATTATTGAGAGGACAAAACTCAGACTCGGGAAATTGGTACGAGCCTCCTAAATTTCAAAGTGACTACTTGAATAAGCAAATTGATACGGAAATTTTATTTAAGATTTTGGCTGATGCAAGAGTCTTCAAATCAGAGGAAGAACTGTGAGTGCTCTCTTTATTTTTGTATATCTGATTGCTCCATTATTGCTAACTTGAATGCTCAATTTTGTTTCAAAAAAATCGTGTATAAAGTAAATTGATTCGTCATGTCACCAAAGTAACATCTTATGCTCATACACATGTCATGAGAAATATGGAGCCTACACTCTCTGAGTTTCAATTAGAATCCCTTTTTCGACATTACTGTTATTACCGCTACGGACATCGTCACATTGCCTATACACCCATTTGCGCATGTGGTCCAAATGCAGCAGTACTGCATTATGGACATGCTGGCGCTCCAAATGATATTCCCTTAAACTCTGAAAAAATGTGTTTGTTGGATATGGGGAGTGAATATCACTGTTATGGCGCAGATGTCACTTGTTCCTATCCAGCAAGAGGAGTTTTTGAGGAAAAAGATACAATAATTTACAATGCAGTTCTGCAAGCTCAAATAAGAGTATATGAAATGCTGAAACCAGGTGTTAGTTATGTAGATTGCCATAAGGCTGCTGAAACTGCTATTTTAGAAACTTTGTTGTCCCATGGAATTTTGATCAATCCTGACAAGGAAGATATTCATGCATTAGTAAAAAAAAGGTTGGGTTCCGTCTTTATGCCTCATGGACTGGGTCATTTTATTGGGATTGATACTCATGATGTTGGAGGATATTTAAAAGGCTATCCCCTTCGACCAAAGGAACGTGGTCTTAAATCATTGCGTACTGCCCGTATAATGCAACAAAATATGGTCTTGACAGTAGAACCTGGATGTTATTTCATTAATCATTTACTGGATGAAGCTTTGAATCCTGATTCGGGACTAGGATTAGAGAAGTATTTCGTAAAACAAAAGATTCTGGAGTACAGAGGATATGGTGGTGTAAGACTAGAAGATGTTATTTTGGTCACAGAGGACGGCTGCGTCAATTATACATGTTGTGCAAGAACTATTGAAGAAGTCGAGCATGTGATGTCCGGTGGAAAATGGCCACCAATGAAAGATAGTGCCCCTGAACTACGAAGGAAGTATCTCACCGACCCAAATTGAATCTTAATATGAAGACACGAGAAGGGATTTTGATTTCAAACTTAAACATCAAAATTTTAAAATGAGATTTAAACTAAAGAAATTAGAAGATTAAGCTGATAAACTTGAATACATTTTTTGTGTCTCTAACTCTTATTAGCATCTTTACTCTTAGCATATTATTCGACCCAAAATTTAGATATGTCATATAGAATAGATAAAAATAAGCTTCGAGAGCGTAGACAAAACAAGAAAAGTAACGAAACAAAAATTTCGGATCAACCAAGGATCATACACGACGGTGTAGATCGGACTCCAGAGTCGCTAATAGACTTACCAAGCTCAACTTTGTATGAAGAAAGTACGAATCAAAATAATTTCAGGTCGTGTTCTATTGAGGAGATAGGATATCTAAAGCGAGGCACAAAGAATGGACTGTCTTTACCTTCATCTTGTGAATATTCTACTATACCTTGGTTAGATGGCAGTACCGAAGAGGAATTAGGTACGAATCTTCCCATCTACATTATATATACTATTCTTCTTGCCCAACACAATCTTATCTAATTACATGCATACAAATTAGTCGACAATGATTACGAATTAATTCGTCAGCAAAAGCAACTTTTTGGATATGCTCGGTTATTGACTGATGGCATTACTAATCCAAAAAACGATGCTTCGTTAGAGAGAGAAGAAAGCCATAGCAAAATGACAATAATCTATGACAATAAATGCAATGAGCAGATATATAATGAAAAAAGAGTGGCTCATGGCGAAATGGACGGAATTTTACCTAAATCTCATATTGTAGCTGGATCAAAAATGGAGTTGAAAGAAACTCAAACTAAATCATTACTAAACATCCATAGCCAATATTGTTCAATTGATGACCAAAAAGTTACCAATGATGGTTGCTCAAGAGTAAGATCGAGCGAAAGAGAAGTTCAGACGATGAATGCTGTACCAAAGGTGATATAATCCATTTCAAAGAGCACTTGTTTTCTAATTTGCTATTCCAATCTCATACGATATGATTTCAATGATTACAGGAAAAGACCACTATGACAACAAATAGAAAAGCAATAGATGCTGGTTGTGAAGTTTATTTAGGAAATCACAAATTTGCAAAAGTGAGTTGCCAAGAAAGTGTGAGTAAAGATGTTAACAAAGCCGACTTAATTACAATGGTAGCTACCAAATGTGCAGGATATCTGCTCGACGTCAGCGAAGGGACCCATGCGAACGAAAAAGAAATAGATAACAAATATATAAATGCTCTCGAATTGGTAGGTCCAGGTATTTTTGCTGATATTGCAATATGAGCAAAATGACTTACATTTGTGTGGCATTATAGGAAAGTATCAATAGTTTGAAAGATATCAAAACCTTATGGAGAAACAAAGAAATAATGCGATCTCCTAGTCTAGAGAAAAAATTAAAGGTTTTGGAGCGAGCGATCCAACAAACACTTCATCATCAATTGCAATTGCAGTATCTTGCAATTCCACGTAGAAATGAAAAGATGAATGTATTGGAGCAAGTTGCAGTGACTTCTCAATCGTCTTGGACGAAATCTTTCACTTCTATCAAAAAGAAACCAATGAAGAAGCTCTTCGAATTACGTTGTAATTTAACTTCTAATCGAGCGGTGAATTGCATGTGTTGGCATAAAGTGAGTATTTATGAGAATTGGACTCGACCCTCATATGATAAGTTCTAATGAATGATTGACTTCATATATTGTTAGGCTAACAAAGATGTCCTAGCTGCTGGATATGGATCAAGAGATAAAGTGGGAAATGAAGGGGGTGATGAAGGTGGATTAATATTATTTTGGTCGATTCGAAATATCTCTTTTCCTGAAGCAGTCATAAAAATCTCATCCACTGTTACAGCAATTGATTATTCTATGAACAAACCATCATTGTTGGCTGTTGGAGCGAAAAATGGAAATATTTTAATATTTGATACTAATGCCGCCAATACTCACAATTTTCATGATCCTATTGTGAATTCAGGTGAGTTGACCTAATGGAAAAAGTTGTAATAATGTTCATTACTTACGATTACTCTGGTAAATTGATAAAATTACAGAATTTATTGATGGAAAACATCAAGTTCAAGTTATGCAAGTACATTGGGCGAATGAGAAATCAAATAAAGAAGAAAGGCTCATTTCGATTGCTTTAGACGGAAATATTTTGGAATGGAAAATACAAAAAAATTTGAATGTGAAAACCCTCATGGCCTTGAAACGTGTGAATACGAATAATAGTGTTATTGCTCGATATGCTTCAGGTAAACTTTACTCACTTACTTTCATTTGCAATATACATTCAAATTACAATGATTCTGAGAAATCCCCTTATCTTTGCAATCAATGATCCTTTTCGAAATAATTCATTTCGTATAGGCTTATGTTTTGATTCCCCAACAAAAGACTCACAGATATATTTTGTTGGATCCGATGATGGAATTGTTTACAAATGCTCATATGCTTACAATGACCAGCATTTAGATATTTTCCAAAACCATGATGGTCCTATAACAAAAATCAGATCTTCCCCATTTATTGATGGGGTTTACCTCTCTTCCTCTAGTGATTGGACTGTAAAGTTATGGACATGTGATTCATACATTACAGAAAATTCTAATAATCTCTCAAATATAGCTGAATTCCATTCATCAAATCTTTTTGATGCAGTTCATGATATTGCTTGGTCACCTTCTTGTTCTACTGTGTTTGCGCTTGTCACGGGTGATGGTAGAATAGAAATTTGGGATTTAAAGAAATCATGTTTAGATCCAATTCTTACTGATTTGGGCACTGATAAAGGCGACACACTTGAAAGAATAACGGTACTTTTTGGACAAGCTGATTCTAGAAGTCATATGGTAGTTACTGGAAACAATGAAGGCTCTATAGAATTCTTCAACATTGATGAACATTGTGATAAAACAAGAAGAGGTACAGCAGGAACATATTCAATGCGACAAAATCAAATAAAAATGCTCGAAAATGAAATATCCTCAATATTGAAAAATAACAATTATTTATGAGAAGATATTAATATGCACATTTTAGACAGCATGGAAACAGAGCTTTTTCCTTCTCTACACATTTTAATGTGACAAGATGTAAATTTGCTTTGTTTATTATCAACAACAATTTAAAGGATGATTGTGTTATATTTTCAATAAAACCCCTTATAGAGTCAGGAACACTCCAAAGTGGTTGCAGGTTTCCCCTCTTTCAAAGGCATTTTAATATTGTGAGCGGACAGGTTCCGGCGGTCACTATAAATATTGAAGAAAAAATGAAGTGCAGTAACGAGTAAAAGTTTAAAAAATATATCGTACTACGTATACGAATTAAATTACGTTGTAAAATTCTTTCTATAGCATTATTTACTTACTTAGTATTACCACTTACTTGTAAAAGTGTTCGTACGAATCGTAATCAAATGGAATCCAAAATATAAAATTTCTGCCTTTTAATTCAATTCCATCTATGTACACGTTTTCACTGTAGAAGAGAGGTATATATGGACAAGGTATGTATGAACTACTATCTATGATAATATCGAGATTCCTAATAAAATCAATAGCTTGCGGTCACGATATGACTTTAATTACTTAGCCTGGAAATATTTATCCCACCACTGAAAGCAGCAACGAGCTTCCCCACCGTATTGTGAAGAGTAAGTTGTGTGAAATGATCTAGAACGAAAGATGGAGATGAAACTGTTTGCAGCTGCGATGGAAAAGTCATTGATATGGATGACAACGATTAGTCTCATTTAAATGAGCTGATTACCATCTCTGCGTCCTTGTTGTGGCTGTTGAAATTGTTTCAGATCTCATCCATTCTCTTACTGCAGTGTGTGTGGTATTCTTCGTATCCGAAAGTGATAAACTATAATCACTAACACTCGCTCTCAATTGTTTGTCTTCAGGTTTTATTTTATATTTCTAAAATGGTTAAAGCATTTGAACTCAGAGGCCTCCCAAAGGAAGAACTTCTTAAAACCCTCAACGAATTGCGTAAGGAAGCCAGTGAGCTCGCTGTAGCCAAGGTTACCGGAGGAGCTGCTTCTAAGATCGCCAAAATTAAGAGTGTTCGCAAATCTATTGCTCGTGTTTTGACTGTACACAATCAACAACAAAAGGAAAGCATCCGTAAAGCCAGTGCCGGAGCCAAATACATTTCCAAAGATTTGCGTATGAAGAAGACAAGGGCTATCCGCAGAGCTTTGACAAAGGAACAGGCAAATAAAAAAACTTTGAAACAATCAAAGAAGAATACTCACTTCCCCGCTCGTCGTTATGCTGTTAGGGCATAAACTAAAGAAAACTTTACTTGTGTACATGAGTCTTGTAATCCTATTCATTTATCTGGTTTATATAATACTCTATATCTCCTTTTCTTTGTTTTGACCAATTTTGTATATTATATGAACTCATTTCGTTTAAAAATACCAACAAGGAAAACCTGTCACATGCGTTTCTTACAATAATGTTACTCATTACAGCATTTTAGTATTAATAAAGTACAACTATCCAGCAATTATGTCTACTTGATGACAATAACTCCCTGTTATTGCAAAACAAATATTGTGATATTTCGTCAAATAAATCTTGAAGAAATTGAAAGAACGATTTAAACTTTCGAAGGATTTGTTCTCTTAGAACCCTTGTAGTAGTAATATGTGAATCTACAAATCAATATGGATGAAACCACAATAGCGACTCCATCTAATATGTCCACACTTTTCTCGGACCAAATCTTATTTTTGTAGGCAAGATGGACAAACCCGCTCTCTATAACCAAATAGAAAATTAAAAAGAAAAATTGATTCATGGTACGTTGTATCTTGATTTGATATTCAACCCTAGGTAATCGATTGTCTATGTTCATCCTCAATCCAACTTCCACAAATGCACTTGAAATATGAACAAAATAAAGGAAGAAAAATCTATTTTAGAGAAATGGATATAAACATGAAATTCTTTGAAAAAAAAACCTACCTATTCAGGAGCATAAGCGTTCTCTGGAAAAACTGAATAGCATCTATGCATCCTATCACAAACATTGTGCAAACAGCTATCATAACAAATACTGGTATTACATTTTTGTCATAATAATCACTTTCTTGATGTACATTCACTTTCACTTCTAAGCATTCCTCTGTTGTATGCCCTACATTTGTTGCAGGACCAAACGGTACCGGAGCAAAATCAAATGTAGTACTATCTTCTTCTATGGTAAACTCTGGAATTCTCACGTTATCGACGACAACTCCATGCGGTACTCGCGTTGATCCTCGACTATCGTCGTAAGTCGCAAGTCCTAGCTTCCATTTACGTCTGTCCCATGTTGCCCCCTGATGACGATCTTTCAATATACCTAACTGGATGCATAAAGTATGCTTGTCATGAGGAAAGTCTGTCACCATCATATGATTTTGACGTAATGTAGCTTTGTACATACAAGTCCAACGCATGAGCCCATCGCTTTCTCGTAGACATGTGACATCAGGAGCTCCAACAACGGAA
>Ga0115008_10001868_pt1 | contig 17335 bp, 10 predicted proteins | sample FraStrMetagenome_FD_87164 | JGI IMG/M metagenome (GOLD analysis project Ga0115008, IMG submission 87164) | Marine eukaryotic phytoplankton communities from Arctic Ocean - Fram Strait ARC3M Metagenome | ecosystem: Environmental > Aquatic > Marine > Oceanic | place: Fram Strait | collected...
AGTACACAAATGCAAAATTTTAGGCAGCAAAAATTTTTAGATTTATTAACGATTTACTATTAAACGAGGTAAAATTTCCCCCTATTTTTATGAATTTTTCTGTTTAAATTTTTATTAGGGATTTGAAATACTTTTTTAAAAAGTGCCAAAAATGTCACTTTTTGAGCAATTTTTTGACTTTCGATGCGTAAAATTTTTAGCAGGCAAAAAAATACCTAAAACTTAATTTGCTAGGGTATTTCCCTTAAACCCCCCCAAAAAAAAAATTTTTGCCCATGCCACTTACAAAAATTAGGGGTAAAAATTTGGCAGACTAAAAATAATTGTTGGGTTTTACCCATAAAAACTTTTCAAGATTAATAAAAAAAAATGAAAATTTTAGTAAAAAAAATTCACAAAACTTTGTAAAAGTTTTATTTTTTTAAAATTGGAAAAACTTTTAAAAAATTTTTCCGGCCTAGAAAATAAATCTTTTTAGTACAGTGCTAAAGTGAAGAATCACCACAAATTTTTATGTTCAAACCCTGCACGATTGTGTTAAACAGGAATAATTCCATCTTTTAATTAACAGTTAAAAGCTTAATTGAAGCTTTGTCTAATCTTCAAAAAACTATTAATTCCTTTCGTACTAGAATAGTTTGCCAAAAATAATAGATAGAAACCAATCTGACTTACGTCGATCTCAACTCAAATCATGTAAGAAATTATTAGTCGAACAGACTAAAAACAAATATTTATACATTACCTGCTAATTCTTAATTCAACATCGAGGTCAATTCAAAAGGCTCTAATTAGATCTCGCTCCTTTAATTGCTGTTATCCCTAAAGTACCTTTATTATCATTATTGGTTAATCTTTTAAACTATGAAGTGGGATAAATTTATTAAATTTTTATTATTACCCCAATAAAATATTGAAAGGTTTTAGGGTCTTCTCGTCTAGTTATAGTATGGCATGATTTTCAATGCCGACCAAATTTAAGGAATAAAATAATATTAAAGTTAACCTAGTTGAGTTTTTCATCCAGAAGAAAATTAAACTTCAAATTATTATGCTACCTTAGCATAATAATGGCCGTTTACACTCTGCACCGGGCAAACTATACTAAAATAATTAAGCGATGTCTTTATTAAACAGGCTAAGCATACTCAAGATAATTGTATTTGTTTATAAAAAAATATACTTAAAATCTAATTTTATATACCTGTGGTTATTTCAAACCCTACTCATATTTTCATTATTTTTATGTAATTGATTTGTGCTGAATGAGTAAATAAGTTTTTTATTTATTGTTGTATGATTAAAAATTATTATTTCTACCATTTATATAAAGACATACTATTATCATTATAAAAGATTTCCCTCTAAAAGATGGGCTGTAAAACTAAAATACTAGACGTAAAAATTTATTACTCCACTTTTTATTTAAAATAATTTTCAAAATTCTTTACTTATAAAGTGTTAATATCTGTATTCGAGACATAAGCTCTAAGTTAAAAGTCGAAAATTTCTATGCAAAAGATATTAGATTAAATACTTTACTAGTGAGAAAATTTTTACTCCATCCAACGATTGTTCTAGACTCCTAACTCATTTAGGCTTATATGTACATACATATATACATACGCTCCATTTCTGTGATAAGTACACTACAAATTATAGCACCTTAAATAATGTCCTTTAAAGCACGTCAGAGATACTTGTACTTGTAAGTATAATTTAAGTTGGAAGTACAGGCATGATTGTCTGTGGCTACACTTTAATGTGCCCAAAAAGGTTTTATCTGAGTAGCGTAAGTTTGTTAGTATAAGAAACTGTTTCTACAATTTCTACTTTGCTACGACTTAATTCTAATAGAGAGCGACGGACGATATGAACTCTCATTCCTTTTTATTCAATTTTAGTGTATTTACTTTTGAGTTCAATTTAGTAAATAAAGTTTTTATAATTTATTAAATGATTCTAAGTAATTTCTTTACAATTTTTCATATAATCTGAGTTAGATTCTTCTAAAAATGGGTCTCGAGTACAACCACACAAAAAAATTTGTTCAGAAGATAGAAAAGGGGATTATCTTTTACACCTAGAATCCCCAATATTGGAATGAGCAGCCAAAAGCTTTCGGTTTAAATGGAAATACCGTTAATTAATTATTAATCCGGTGCTAATCAGATTTACCGGGGTAGTTTTAGAGGGCGGCTTAAAAAAGAAGCAGATTTACAAGTTAAACTTTAGTATAAACTTCACTTTACCAGTTATTAAAAAAATTGGTTACGTTGCGCTAAAAGTATAACCGAGGTTGCTGGCACTTTTTTATCCAACGCTTTAATTAATCACTTTAACAAAGATTTTCACCGGCAAATAAACACTCTCAGCTGCCTAGTGGAGAATATTTTACGCGCGTTTTGAACCAGCTGCCAATCCAAATATTTTTAGTCTAGAGTGTGGAGATAAAAGACCCCTGTGCTTAGATGCAAGAAAAAATACTTTAAATCAAGCTCATCACTATTTTACTCTCGCAATCCTCTTAATATCCCTGCGTGTCTATAAATACAGATATATATGTATATATCTATATATGTATGCATACGCATACGTGCTTGTATCAGCATGTTTAACCACGCGCGCTTGATTTAATAAATTTTTCATACCAACATTTTAGTTTGCTAGCCAAGCCCTAATACTATTGCTAAAAAAAAAAGGGGGGGGGCTAGTCGTATTAGGCTCGAACCCCCCCCAGTGAGGGATAAAACAGTGTTTCAGTCTTCGATTCTGCCTCACTCACTATCTAAACAGCAAGCATTGGCAAATATTGCCTAAAATAAAAGATAGGGGGTGCACTATAGATAAGCATGGGTATAAATGTCTAGGTGTATAAAAAATGCATACTTCGACTATAGAACTTGATGAGGGCTTAAAAGCATTATTTATCTTATCATGATAACCCTTTAATCAGGCACTTCATCTTATGGGGGGTCCTTTTACACCTAAATTCCTGACGTGTGAAAGTAAGTGTTAAGTCTTTAATATTTAGTGCAAGGATGGGCCATAAAATCTCTACACCCACACTCAGTAAAGAGACGTTAGTCTTCTTGCCTGTGTAAAAGGTAAATAATAAGTTATATAATATCTTTACTAATTGCGTAATACGTGGCTAGGAGGAGAATCAATGCAAATTTACAAAATTTAAGTTTTTATTAAACTACTCTACCTTTAGTTCACATAAATATACTCAAGTTTCCTAACATTTATAATTTTCCCCCCCACCAGTAGATTGTCACAAATAAGAATAACCAAACAACATCTACAAAGTGTCAGTACCAAGCCGAGGCTTCAAACCCAAAATGGTGCAACGCACTTATTTTTCCTATCACTATACGGAGGAGCGTAAAAATAAGAAATAGGGTGCCGATGAGAACATGTAAACCGTGAAACCCTGTAGCTACAAAGAAAGTTCTTCCATAAGAAGAATCGGAGATGGAAAAGGATGATTCCACGTACTCCAATAGCTGGATAGCGGTAAAGTACACCCCGAGAAAAATGGTGACCAGCAATGCCTCTTGGGCCCTAGTGAAGTCTCCCTCTATAAGAGCGTGATGTGCCCACGTGACTCTAACCCCTGAGGAAAGTAAGATAATTGTGTTTATTAAAGGTACCTTAAATGGATCAAAAGAATCAACTCCCATAGGCGGCCATAAACACCCCAATTCTACATTGGGAGACAGACTCCTATGGAAAAACGCTCAGAAAAAAGATATAAAAAATATAACCTCTGAGGTGATAAATAATATTATACCTCAGCGTAGTCCTATTTCTACTATATTAGTGTGTAAGCCTTGAAAAGACCCCTCCCGTGAGATGTCTCGCCACCATTGGTATATAACCAACAGTATTATAAACGTCCTTACTGAGAAAAGCGTCATAGACTTTGAATGGAATCATATTACTATTCCAGTCGTGAGTCCTATCGCAGAAATAGATGCAAATAAAGGTCAAGGAGACATATCAACTAAGTGATAGGGGTGTTTGATAGTGTTTGACATATGACACGATTTGTGTTAATGGATAGCTTGATACACTTTCATATCTAATTAGCTGACCCCTCCTAGAGTGAATTAAATAGCTAAAATGCTAGTATAATTATTTGGTTTTGTAGCGACGTACACTTATAAAGTTACATTTTCACCCCCTATTGAGCCCTGCAAAATCGATTATTAATTCACACCCGCTTATCCGCACTGTCAATATAACAGGCTATCCCTAAATTCTATTAAAGTAAATTGGTACTTCATCCAGCCATACTTGGGCAGGCTCTACATACGCCCACACACATTTATAACTAGGTGCGCATGTATATTGCCATAACATGGGCTAGTCCTATTATTATATAAAATTTCCTATGTCCAAGAGTACAAGAACAATGGCTTTATTTCCTTACTGTTATCATTAAACGATTTACTCACCAGGGGGGGGGTTCTCAATTTATTAAAACCCCTAAAAGATCTACGGTGTGCAATACCGTAATAATATTTTATACTAAAGCTCTATTACGCAGAGAAATATCTATACCTGAATTATGAGTTCAGTAGCTTAAATTAGCTTACTGTGTAAACCTTGCGTTTCACGGGAATGGTTGAGACATGCTCCTAAATAAAAGAACTAATAAGTAAGCATAAATAAACAGTGTACACAATGTGAAATAAGGCTAGCACAGAAAAGGCCATGCTCTTAGTGTTGTCTCTAAATAAGTTTATGTCCCATGAAGTTCTACTCTGCGAAAGTGTTCTGTATAGGACAAAGTGGTACCCTCTAGCAAACATAAATCCTGCCGCCACCAACAAAAACAATTTATGGAAACTTATAAAACTATATATAATGCACCACACCTCAGCCAGCATATTAATGGCAGGTGGGCCTCCCAACCTGGAGATAATAATTATTAACCACATGAAAGAAGTGTAAGGGTAAACTACAAGCATCCCCGTATTTACTAAAATATTGCGAGAGTGTCTAGTCAAATAAAACATATAAACTATTAAAAATATGCCTGAAGACCTAAAAGCATGTGCAATTATCATTAGTATACAAGAAGCTCTTCTAACTTTATTTAATCTTATAAGAAAAATGATAGAAAAAGCTATATGGGACACAGAGGAAAAAGCAATAATCTTTTTAAGATCTGTAGTGTATAAACAAGTGGCTCCAACCAATGCTACACTTAACAGGGATACTACAATAAACGTGTTGAGGGTAAAATACGAGGTTATAGCAGAGTTAAGACGCAAGATACCTAATCCTCCCAACTTGAGCAAAATGCCGGCCAAAATTATAGAGCCATAAACAGGCGCTTCTACGTGAGCTAAGGGTAACCAAAGATGGAGCCCGTAGATTGGTAATTTTACCAAAAATCCACATAAAAGTATGAAGTTAAGAGCTTCGCCATAAAAAGTGAGATGGAAGTAGCTCATTAAATCAGGTAAAAATATAGCACTCCCCCCTATGAAAAAATATGTCAAGGTCGTAATAATAGGAGAGGCGGACACTGCAGTAAAAAAGAATAGGGAATAAGCAGCTTTAATCTTTTCCGGTTGGTACCCTCACCCTAAAATCACAATAAAAATCGGAATAATTGACATCTCAAAGATGATAAATAATCTAAATATATTTTGAGTACCAATAAATATCATCACCAAGTAAAAATTTACTAAAAATAGTAACTTTAAAAGTCTGTAGTTAAAGGAATTTAGATCTTGCAAAGAGGCCTGCGTAGACAGAATTAAAATAAGTAAACATATCAACGCTATCCAGTACTGAAAAAAATCTATTATTAACAAATTTCCGCTTATTCTTGCACCACTTGAGTTAAAAGGATTCACTAACTCAGTGTGTCTAAGCACTAAAATTATTAAGATTCTTATGGGGACGGAGAGTATCCCACAGGATAATCATCTTCTTACCCTTAATATTAAGAGGGTTGTAATTCTAACAGTTATAAAAATCCATATGTGGCGGCTTTATTTTATGATCTATTTCTATTTAGGATTTTAGTTGAAAATCTAATTTCCTGGGGACTAAAATAAGTACTCGTACGCCCTGATCAATCTATGTATGAGTGAGTATGCCTAAAGAGCGTATGCCCATGTAAACGTATAAATCTGAAAGTGGGTATTTAACATAAGAAATGGCACACTCATTTTAGAGTGTGCTAGGAATGAATAACTTATTTAGCATTTTTGATCCATCTACAAGGGCACTGCTGAGTCTAAACTGACTCAGATTGATAGTGTTTAAACTAGCCTTTATTTCTATTTATTTCAACTCGGAGATATTGATAGGGTTTAGGCGATTTAATAAATTATGCTTGCTTCTTGTTGCTAGCCTACATGGTGAATTTAAAATTCCTATGAATGAAAAAATTGTTCCTTATAGATTAGGGTTCTTCACGTGGCTGTTTATAATTTGTTGCACTATAAACTTTATAGGCCTAACCCCTTATACTTTTACTCCCTCGAGAAGCATTTCATTAACTCTGGGAATAGCTATTTGTGTATGGGTTTTTATAGAGTTGGGATTTATTTTCAAGGCTATAAAGAGATTCTTGGCGCATTTAGTCCCGTCAGGAACGCCTGATGTTCTTATCCCTTTGATAGTAGTAATTGAGCTTGTAAGAAACTTTATCCGACCGATTACACTGTCCGTTCGCCTCGCTGCTAACATAGTTGCTGGACACCTATTAATTAGGCTAGTAAATGGGGGTAGGTTGTCATTGGTTACGGCCCCTATCATTGTACTATCTGGAATGGTGCTCATAGTTTTAGAGGTTTCAGTTGCATTCATTCAAGGATATGTTTTTTCTACTCTTAGAGTTATATACTTCTCTGAGCTCAACTCAGCTTTAGCAGCTAACAAAAGTTAGCGGATAGTGGCTAATACACTCTTGTACTGACAGTTAAATCTCATCTAAATACTTTTTTGGATTGTGTAGGGAGCGCGCAGGATCCTTTGCTTTTCAAATAAGTGTGCTGCTAGAGGAGTTTTATAAGACATATATTAATCCTTAAGAGGTTGCGCCCATATTAGTTTATAGACATATATATATATACATATATAGATGTGTCTATACACATAGTTATAGATTTAAACGCACACTAGTTATAGCTCGTATAGGGGGGGTCACATTGCTGAACCATTTTTAAAAACTCCGTATGTTAGGTGAAAAGTTAATAAGCCTGTGAAAGTCTCATTAAGATCCATAAAAGAAGCCTAGTTTATTCTATAAAATAATGGTTTGTCAATCCATTGATCTTCTATTTGAAGGGTCTCTAATCACCCCCCCCCCTAGATATGTAAATATACTCTCATAAATGAGATGACACCTAATCTAATTGGCAAGTACCTTTTCCAAGCAATATTTATTAGTTTGTCGTAGCGGTAACGCGGGAAAGTGGCTCGAATAATAATCCACATCGAGGTAATAAGTAAGGACAACAGTGCTGTAGAAATACTGAATATCTCTTTGTTGAGAAAAAATACAATAGAAAATGTTGAAAACAGAATAATACTGGCGTACTCCCTTAAGAAAATTAATACAAACCCAATAGATGCATACTCGATGTTAAATCCTGACACAAGCTCAGACTCTCCTTCAGCAAAATCAAAAGGTGTTCGGTTTGTCTCCGCTAGTAGTAAGACTACTCAAATAACAGCCGTAAAAGGGACTACTGAAACACCTCATAGAAAGCTCCCAATATGATCTTTTATGTTTATACTTATAAATAGAACTATAAACTGTATAATAACAAGAGCTAAGCTGATTTCATAAGAAATAGTTTGAGCCACTCCTCGGATTGAGCCCATTATTGCGTATTTTCTATTAGAGGCTCAACCTCTCAGTAAAATAGGGTAGACTCCTAGACTTAACACTATAAGAACTGAAATAATTCTCAGAGGCCAATTTCTAGCAAACCTATTCAAAGGGAGAATAGTTCATATAATAACTGAGATGATGAGTATAAAGACAGGGGATATAGAGAAAAGTTTTCAATTTACGTTAGAGTTAACCTCAAACTGTTTTACAAAAAGTTTTACTGCATCTCTAAAGGGTTGAAAAACTCCCGCAAATGAAATCTTATTTGGACCTAGCCGGAGTTGTGTGTAACCAAGAATTTTGCGCTCCAAAAGGGTTACAAAAGCTACATTAATTAAGACGGGTAGAATAGTAACCAAAAATTTTATTAAAATTATTAATAAGTGCATATAAAAGTAAATTTAATTGCACACTTTACAAACTTAAATTAAATTAAGCTATAGAAAATCAAAATTTCTAACTATTTGTAATAAAACTTAACGGAATTTAACCGCTATTAATTATGATTAGAAGTCAAATTATTGTCATTAGTTTTTAAAACACAGAATAGGCATTCTTTGTAGAAATTAAAAGTTTCTAGCTCAATAATGTTTTATCTGGAAACTTAAAGTGCTAAACTGTAAATTTAGAAATGCGCAATCTGCTCAGATAATAAATCTTTTATTTCTCCTTTATTGACCATTTTAGCCTTCGTTATAAATTTATTAAGAATTTTGTTTGGTCTAACCTCAAATTCATTTATCTTAATTTGATTTAGTATAGAAATTAGGATATTTAGTTTTTTGATTATTCTTCTTCTTTATCAGCACAATTTGAGAAACTCCCATGTTGTAAAATATTTTATGTTTCAATCATTCAGCTCAGTGGTACTCATTGTATCCTTATGTAAGGGGATATTATTTAATGACATAATTTTTTTGGTCACTATAATAAAACTAGGCGCAGCCCCTTTCCACATGTGGTTTATAAGTATCGTAAAAACCATCAGTCTGAGGCATTTCTTTTGACTATCTGTCCCCCAAAAAATCATCCCTTTACGGCTTGTGCAGGTTATGCCTCTTCCAAGGTCAAGTTTTAATAAGATTTTACTGGTCAGGGTAGTGTTAGCTAGTCTACATATAGTTACGCAGTTTAAATTTATGAAGATACTGGCAGCCTCTTCAATTTATATTACACCTTGAATCTTGTTTTGTTTTTTTACATCTGATGTAGTTAGCTGAATATTTTTTACAGCCTACTCTACCTTCCAAGGCTTGACCCTTATAGTAGTGTTTAAGATAAAAGCTAAAGCTGACCCCCTCAATAATAGGCGAAGTAGCGTAGGCTACTTTAGAATATTTATTCTAGTGCTCATAATGGCGGGGTTCCCGCCTAGGCCTTTATTTTTTATAAAACTGAGAATTTTGAGACAACTATTACTGGCTAAGTTTGGGATTTCCGCAATTTCACTTATAGTTATCGCTAGGGTTAGCATATATACTTACCTTAATATAATTAGGATAGGGGTGTTAATAGGTTCTAGGTATCAAATAGTAAACTAGCAATTTTGGCACTTAATAAGCGCCTATCCAAATTTATAAGTTTCTCCTGACACAGTAAGTTAATAAAACTTTAAAATTTCAAATTTTACAATAAGACGCACATTCTTTTGTGTCGAGGGTGGGGTCACATTTACTTTTTTAGCACACTTATACTCTTAGCTTTTCTACTTTCTTTAATCTTTCTCCTCTTGGGAAAGCTAGTCTCGAAAAAGTTGACTTTTGACCGCGAGCTGCAAAGGCCGTTTGAGTGTGGTTTTAGAACATATAATGATTTCCGTTTAAAATTTAGACTCCATTTTTTTTTAGTAGCATTAGTGTTTATCATCTTTGATGTAGAACTTATTATTATATTTCCATATTTTATCAGTATAAACGTGGTCACACCTTTTATAAGAGCGGCGTTATTAAATGTTGTATTATTTCTTTTAACTCTTGGGTTATTAAATGAGTGGAATCAAATGATTTTAGAATGAATAAAATAACTTTTAGTAGCTAGCCCTAAAAATCTGTCTCTTGTCGGGGTATATTCACAAAGTAACTATGCGAAAATTCAAAGCCTTAAGTGTAGTGGTAATTTGAAATTACACAAGATCTGTGGCGTAATCTTATTATTTAATTATTATTTTATCCGTGTACAAACATTCTTTAAAGATGGGAGCGTGTTTTAGTTTTGTACTATTAACATCATTTAGAATAATGTTAACCCTCAATAAAAGAGGACAAAAGTTTTTGTTTATAAATCTGGGGGATTTAAACTCTCTCAGGATAGAAATTTCGTTTATGGTGGACATCTTTACCAGAGTGTTTCTTCTTACTGTCTCACTAATTAGCTTGGCCGTTTTTACTTTCAGTTTTAGATACATGAGACCTCAAAAATTTTTTGGCCGGTTTCACGTCCTTTTAATAACTTTTGTTATTTCAATAATTCTACTTATTATTTCTTCAAATTTAATTTTTACGTTGGTAGGATGAGACGGTTTAGGGGTTAGCTCATACTTGTTAGTAATTTACTACGGTAGCACTAAATCTTATAACGCTGGTATACTAACGGTTATGACAAATCGTTTCGGAGACGTTCTACTACTTATGAGAATAGGAATACTGTTAAATATAGGATCATGAAGTATTCTGCTATACAAGGAGTTTTTGTACGTTGACAGCGTTTTAAAAATCTTATTAATTACGGGATCTTTTACTAAAAGAGCTCAAATTCCTTTTAGGGCTTGGCTACCCGCAGCTATAGCCGCACCTACTCCAGTCTCATCATTAGTACACTCCTCGACTCTAGTGACAGCAGGCGTTTACTTAATATTCCGCCATTTTTATGAGGCCGGAGACACCGCTGAGTCTTTTATAGTAATGGTTATTGGCCTCTCAACTATAACTTTGGCTAGCTTATCAGCTCTTAACGAAAAAGACATAAAAAAGATGGTGGCACTGTCAACTTTGAGTCAATTGGGTCTTATAATTCTAAGTATTGGTACTGGCTGGGTATTTATAGCCTTTTTTCACTTAGTTACTCACGCCTTTTTCAAGGCTATGATATTTATTAGAGTAGGAAACATAATTCACTCTAGGCAGCTTTACCAATCAATAAAAAATACAGGAATGATACTTTTTTCTTCTCCATTTAATAGCTCTACTATTATTCTTGCTAGAGCTAGCCTATGTGGAACTCCTTTTACAGCAGCATTTTTTTCCAAGGAACCCATTATTGAGATAAATATCTACAATAATAGAACGTTAGGAATAATTACTTTTACTTTATTGAGCTTAATCATAACACTACTTTACTCTTCACGCTTAATAAAAATGGTTTTAGTCTATTTTAATACGATGACCCCAAAGACCCACATTTGTGAAGGTGACACAAGCTTAAATAAAGGGATTTTTCTCCTTTCACTGCCTTCATTCTCGAGAGGCTCGGTTATAGCAAGGTTACTGTACCTCAAGCCAACGAATTTTTTATATAATCTAAGAGTGAAAATTTTTATTTTTTCTTCTTTTTTTATTATTTTTTGTATTTTAATTATAAAAAATTACCCAGTTATTAATTCTGGTTTGGTGTATTTATTTCCCATATGGGGACTAAGATTGTTTTCTGGGTCTGTGTTTAATGGGTTAACATTTTATGCTTCATTTAATTTAAAAGCTTCAGGTTTTAGCAGACCCTTATCTCTATTTAATAGGCTAAGAATTATTAGACTTATAAGATTTTCTAGTCTATATAGTAGATATATAGTTTATCGAATTATTGTGTCTATTCCATTTTTTTATATTTTGTTTAGCATACTGTATTACAAATTATTGCGGTGAAGTAGATAAAATTCAGCTTGCGTGTGTTTACCCCCCCTAGTCTAATTCAAACGTTTGGTTATTGTCTATATAGGTTGAAGTCATGGCACTTACCTGTCTACCTTGTAGCAAATAAGAACATAGATACGGTTAGAAAGTGTAGGGGGTTATAAGCAACTGCAGTTTTACCAACTAAAATATTTTGACTTCAAGAATTGTTTACTAATAAAATAGTTACGCAATATTAAAACGTACTAGGCTACGTATTTTAATTCAAGAAGTAGAAGTATTAACCATACTACACCCAACCCAAAAAAAATAGGGGGTCTTGCAACTTCTAATAACAGCATATCAATGTGCTTATTTTTAATTAATGAGTAGGGTGTAACTTATTCCGTAAAAATTAAGCTAACTTACAGCCCTATCCCATTTTTGTGCCGACTAATGTGTCACTTTATAAATTATTCTACAAGAAAAAATAAGCTCGTGATGCTAGTTAACAACTCTTTGGTTGAGTTACCGACACCTAGGAGTATTAGGTATATGTGAAATTTTGGATCCTTACTAGGCATTTGTTTAGTGATGCAAATTATTAGCGGGCTATGACTGGCTGCCCACTACAATTGCGATGTTACGGTAGCTTTTTTAAGGGTTGATTTTATTATACGTGAAACTTCTATAGGTTGAAGATTCCGCGCTTTTCATAGAAACGGGGCCAGGATATTTTTTGTATTTCTATACATACATATAGCTCGAGGTTTGTATTATAGATCATTCAACTTTAGCCATGTCTGGCTCATTGGGTGCACTATTCTCCTGCTTACTATGGGAACGGCTTTCCTGGGTTATGTTCTCCCTTGAGGACAAATAAGATTCTGAGGAGCCACAGTGATTACCAACCTAATTTGTGTGATTCCAAAACTAGGTGTGATTCTGGTTAACATTTTTTGAGGGGGTTTTGCGGTGGACAACACGTCCCTCACCCGATTTTTTACTTTACATTTTTTACTTCCATTTTCAATTGTAGGGGTAAGAGGGTTACACTTATTCTTTTTACATTTAAGGGGTTCTAGTAACCCATTAGGTATAGTTTTGAACAGAGACAAGGTAAAATTTAACCCTTATTTCTCATGAAAAGATTTGCTAGGAGCTATCTTTGTGGTTCAAGTTCTATTAGGGGTTGTAATATTTTACCCCTGACTGTTAGGGGATCCTGAAAACTTTATTAACGCTAACCCTTATGTTACTCCTATCCATATTCAACCCGAGTGATATTTCTTATTTGCCTACGCAATTTTACGTAGCATTCCTAACAAGCTAGGAGGCGTAATTGCGTTGGTGGCTTCAGTGGCGATCTATTATAGTATACCTTTTATTAATTCTTCCATAAGGAAAAGTAAATTGTTTTTACCCCTCAATAAATCGCTATTTTGGTTTCTTGTCGCCGTTATTGTATTATTAACCTGGATTGGAGCACGACCTGTAGAAAATCCTTATATTATCACTGGACAACTATTGACAGTGCTCTATTTTAGATGATTTATGCTCAACTCAAGAGCATTAAGGTGCTGACTAAAACTAGTTTAATTTCTTATTATAAAATTATTTATAACTTCCAATTATAAGATCTTCGGAGGAATTACCTTTGGTGGCAGATTAGTGCAATAAATTTAGAATTTATATATAGGAACACCCCTCTAAAGGAGTTTTCTTTGGCAGATAAAGTGCAACAGTTTTAAGAATTGTAAATAATGATTCATTAAGAAAAGTGTAAAACATTAGTTCTTTTATGTAGTTTCAAGCTACAATTTTTATAACACTTTAAGCTTTTTTAGTATAAGAAGTACATTAATTTGCAAAATTAAAAGTATAAAATATAAGCTATAGATTTGTCAGTCTCAACTCAAGCTCTTTATTTATTATCCGAGTCACGACTACCAAGAGTGACATACCCACACATGCACCGCCTACCATCACTACTATAAGTATAAACAGTAAAGCCCTAGACGAGGATAGATACCTAATTTCATAAAGTATGCTTGCGTAGACCATCACTATAAAAACTTCAAGTGTAATTAAGTAGTTTAAAAAGTGGTTGCGAGAAAAGATTAATTTTATCATCAGCAACACTGAGGTTCTCAAAAGAATATTAACACCTATAAATATACTTTTAGACACTCTTATAATGAGTAGCTGAGCCATTACTACGATCCTTATGAAGTAAATATTAATCAGTTTTAAGACTTAATCTAATTATTACAACTGGCTACGCCACCTTTGACACCACAAATCAATATTCTTTTTGAACTAAGCTATAATTAAACCACCCCTAAACTTACTCGGTATCCCTATAAGAATACCCCCCCCAGATTATTAGCTTTGTGGGTATTAAGATAGATTGAGAGCATGCGTATAAAATTAATTAGTAGTTTAGTTTAATGTTGACACATTAATAAATATTCTTGTTAGTTTGTCTCTTCGCAGGTAAAGCTATCTTGGCTTATTTGTATTAAATCAATTATGTGCGAAGATACCCCTTCCTAAGATTAAAACTTTAATGGGCCTTCGCTAATTTGCACTAATTTTACTACAATAAACAACCTAGAAAGAATTAGTAAAACTATTACACACAAGACTCCTGCTCTGCTACAGCAAAAGTTTAATCAAACCGGTGTAGTATAATAATGGTTTGTGTTTAACAAAAATACCCAAGATAATGTTGATAGGGCCACTAGTGTAATTGTGAGAAACACCACTTTTTGTAGCTTAATCATTAGTTTAAATACACTATCTATTGAAGAAGCGTAGATAAAAACAATTATTATCCCCCCTAAAAATATAATTACTAAAGTATAGGTCACCCATACACAACCTACTCTATGTAAAGTCATCCTTAAGGTGAATGAAAAAATTACGAGACCAAGACTTATAATAAAAGGAGATTTGGATATTAGCACTAATAAAATTGAACAACTAAGTAGTAAAAGAATTATGATTGGAGACGTCTAAGATAGATAAGGAATTCCTGAAGTTTTACACACCATCCTGAACGGGTTAAAAACCTTAGCAGGGACTCCTGTAACTCCTCTATTATTTAACGTTTAATAACGTATTAAGCGCAAAGCTAATCTGGGATTGGTTAATGTAACAGCATAAGACCTTTTATTTTTAAAGCAAAGTTTATACAAATAAATTTCAGTTTTTGAAAATGATAAGTGGCTACGCTCATGCAACCATAAAGACATCGGAACACTTTACTTATTAACAGGAGTATGAGCTGGCATAATCGGGACCAGAATAAGAGTCATCATCCGAATTCAACTTTCTTACCCAACGGGATTTTTGTGTAACGAACAGCTTTATAATGTAATCGTAACGGCTCATGCCTTTATTATAATCTTTTTCATAGTTATACCTATTTTAATTGGTTGTTTTGGTAACTGACTAGTGCCACTAATAATTGGCTCTCCAGACATAGCTTTTCCACGATTAAATAACATGAGTTATTGGCTACTTGTGCCTGCTCTATTTTTGCTTTTAGTTGGCTCTATAGTCGAGTCTGGGGCTGGCACTGGTTGGACTGTTTACCCGCCTCTGAGTTCTTATATTTTTCACGGGGAGCATCTGTGGACTTTACAATTTTTAGCCTCCACCTAGCCGGAGTCTCTTCTCTCCTGGGGGCAGTAAACTTTATTAGCACGGTTTTAAATTTACGGGCATTAGGTATGTTAATAGATCGCATACCTTTATTCCCATGGGCAGTATTTATTACTGCTATTCTGCTTCTTTTGTCACTTCCCGTTTTAGCAGGAGCTATCACTATACTCTTGACAGATCGAAATTTAAACACGTCTTTTTATGATCCTATAGGCGGGGGTGACCCTGTCCTCTATCAGCACTTGTTTTGATTTTTTGGGCATCCTGAGGTTTACATTTTGATTCTTCCAGGATTCGGCCTCATTTCTCACATTGTTAGTCAGGAGAGCGGGAAAAATGAACCTTTTGGTGCTCTAGGGATGATCTATGCTATAAGAGCTATTGGAGTATTGGGTTTTGTTGTTTGAGCTCACCACATGTTCACGGTGGGTATGGACACAGATACTCGGGCATACTTTACCACCGCTACAATAATCATCGCAGTTCCCACTGGCATTAAAATCTTTAGCTGGGTGAGCACGTACCACGGAGCTAAGCTAACATTTAACCCTTCCAGCCTATGGGCTTTAGGCTTTATTTTCTTGTTTACTGTCGGTGGGCTAACAGGTATCGTGCTTTCTAACTCAAGCTTGGATATCGTACTACACGACACCTACTACGTTGTAGCCCATTTTCACTATGTTTTAAGAATAGGAGCTGTGTTCGCCCTTTTAGCAGCCTTTGTGCATTGATTTCCTTTAATTACCGGATTAGTTTTAGATCCTTATCACTTAAAAGCTCAATTCTACTGCCTTTTTATTGGGGTAAATCTGACCTTTTTTCCTATACATTTTTTAGGATTATCAGGGATACCTCGACGGTACGCTGACTACCCCGACAGTATGTGGGTATGAAACTACTACTCTAGAATAGGCTCTATAATATCTTTTTTTGCTATTATTTACATGATTTTTATTATTTGAGAGAGATTAGTGAGCCAGCGACCAGTTTTATCGCTTCACAACTCAAACTCCTCATTGGATTTAATCCAATGTTGTCCTCCTTTTGATCACAGCTACGACTCGGTCCCTGTAATTTTTATTAAGTAACACCCAAATTTAGTAGTAATAAAGCTATATGAGCAATCAACTTATGGACGTAATTAAATTTAAAAATAATAAATTATTGACTTCAGCTAGGGTTTTTAGATGGATTTGATCCAATTATGGAGGAATTCATTTTTTTCCACGATTTTACAAATATGATTCTTATTTTTATTATCACTTTTGTTGGTTACATAATGATTAGCATGTTGTTTAATAGTATTATTTTTAAAGGATTGCTACACGGTCAAGTTATTGAATGTATTTGAACCACTATTCCTGGATTAATTCTTATTCAGATTGCCTTGCCTTCCCTTTCACTACTCTATCTGATAGAAGATTCACCCTCACCGAATTTAACTATTAAGGCTATTGGTCATCAATGGTATTGAGAGTATGAATACACGGACTTTTGAGCGGGAATAGAAGTATTTACTTTTGATTCATACATAATCCCTGAGGCGGAGCTAGATTTAGGGATGTTTCGCCAGTTGGAGACAGACAATCGTATTGTAGTCCCCATATTAAGAAAAATTCGCGTTCTAGTATCAAGCGCGGATGTGTTACACTCATGAACTATCCCGTCATTAGGAGTAAAGGCAGATGCAATCCCAGGTCGGGTAAATCAACTAAATTTTATTAGTATGATACCTGGAGTACTCTATGGCCAGTGCTCAGAGATCTGCGGCAGTCAACATTCCAACATACCAATTTGCATAGAAATATTAAGGCTTAAAGATTTTAACCTGTGAGTGATAGCTAATACTGTTTAGTTGTTAATAACTCTAGCTATCCCATAATAGTTTATTATAATATTTAGTTTCGACCTAGGTTAAGAGTTGAGAAACTCGTAAACTTATATAAGGATACACAAAAATAATTAAATAAGCGGG
>Ga0115008_10001869_pt1 | contig 17330 bp, 8 predicted proteins | sample FraStrMetagenome_FD_87164 | JGI IMG/M metagenome (GOLD analysis project Ga0115008, IMG submission 87164) | Marine eukaryotic phytoplankton communities from Arctic Ocean - Fram Strait ARC3M Metagenome | ecosystem: Environmental > Aquatic > Marine > Oceanic | place: Fram Strait | collected 2012-06-18
CCATAAAATGCTTTGCTGGTCTGCTCGTGATTCGGCGTATACGGATAGCGATCTTCGTGCTTGTAATAGCAGTGCATCTTGTAGGTCTGCTCATACTTGAGCGTCGCGTGCTGATTGCCTTCGAAATACTCATGCTTGTCCGATGGCGTAAAAAACTGATGCGTCTCGCCGTGAACCAATCCGAAGAACTGATCAAAGCCACGCTGCGGCGGCAGCGCATTAAAGTCGGCCTCGATCTCGGCCTCTGTCAGCTCCCAGCCGGGGTGCTGTTTTTTCCACCAATCCTGCCAGCCTTTGCTGCCTTTCATTTGGCTGCCCCCCAGATGCCACTTGCCGGTCATCATGGTTTGATAACCGGACGCCTGCAGCAGCTCGGCGATGGTCGGCAGATCATAGGGCAAGCGCGCGCGATAGGCGGGTTCTTTCATCTCGCGGTTCCAGCCGCCAAGGGTGCCGGCGCCGAAGCCGGCGTGGGCCGAATCGCGCCCCGTCAACAGCGAGGCACGCGTCGGACTACAGCGGCCGTTATTATAAAAATTGCGAAAGCGCAGCCCGTTGCCCGCCATGCGATCGAGGTTGGGCGTATCGATTTCGCCGCCGTAGCAGCCGAGATCCGAGTAGCCCGAATCGTCGGTCATGATGATAATGATGTTGGGACGCTCGGGTTCTGCCTGACATAGGGCGCCAAAGGATAACGCTGCAACCAAGATAAGTTTTGCTGTTAATTTCATTCTCATTGGGTCTGATACCTCGAAGCTTGCTCCGGCTCTTTTGGAGGGCAACGCTCCGTCGTTGCCATGGTGTGGGACGAGCGTGTGGAAACGACAGAGCGTTGTTTTCTTGTGGTCATGTCGCCTGTGGCTCGGAACCCTCCAGGCGAATGCCTCGGAGCTTGCTCCGGGGTGCTTCACTCTTCTAAGTGAACATTATTAGCTGTTCAGTATTTATAGTAGCGCCAGAGTTGTTTTTGTACCACTTCGTGTGATTTTGAATGACTCAACGCTTGTTACTTTTTCGCCACCAATTGATACGCGTCCATTTGTTATGAGCCATTGTATGACTGAGAATGTCGAACCTTCTTGTTGCCCGATCGTGAAGCTGCATTGGCTCTTTTTCTCAAAACTTAGAAATAATCGCGCTAAATTCAATTTTCCTTTATCTTCGATGGTGATGTTACCCGCACCATCATTCATGAAGGTGATTGTTGCCGCCACACTGCCAGTTAGTTCATCAACGTGAAGAATACCATTCTTCATACCGATATTACCTTTCACAAGCGCCATCTTTGATGCTTTAACAGTTCCTGATAAAATACGCAGTTTGGGAGCAGGTTTTGATTTATCAGACCAGAATTTTAAGGTACCGCTTATGTCCTTGTTTGTATATTCATTATAGTTCGTACGCGAGTCGTTGATCTCATAGACTGTTCCATTTAGCAAAAAGAGACCCTTATCTTCATAGTCAACGAGACTTCCTCCTTTTTGAAGAACTCCAAGATTATTCCAGACGTTGCCTGAAGCTGCTCCATTCGCTGTTTTGACGACTCCCATTGCATCGGGTGTAGGTAGCATGGCGTCAGACCAGTTGACTGCATCGCTCAGCGGTCCTGTACCGTCATAGATGTTTTCCGCCGAAGCGGTTCCGATTGTTGCCAGTGTGATTAATAGTGCTAGTTTTTTCATTTTTATACTCCTTTTTTTGTTTAAAATATCTTTATTTACCAGGGAATGCGTTGCTACCCAGCCCTTTACTGCCCGGGGCAAAGGGTCTGGATGTTTTAGGAATGAGCGGACTGAATGTTGCAATGACAGGCGCATATTCCGGATTTTGAGCAAGATTGGTGTGTTCGTCCGGGTCGACGTTATGGTCGTATAATTCTTCTGATCCATCCGCATAGCGAATGAAACGCCAGCGTGCGTCACGCAGAGCGAAGTTGCCCGGACCGTGAGAAGTCAGAACGGGCTTGCGCTGTTTCGATGCGTTGCCGCCTTCCATCAATCCAGTGAGCGACAGCCCTTCAAGGTGCTCCGGTTTAGCGAGGCCAGCAAGATCACATAGGGTCGGATAGATATCGATCATTCCGACGGGGACGTCGACTCGAAGAGGACGTACGTCTCCCGGTGCCTTAATGATCATCGGTACCTGTGCGGTGGCCTCCCAAAGGGTACGCTTTTTCCACAGGTTTTTGCGTCCGAGCTGAACGCCATGGTCACTTACGAATACAATAATGGTATTCTCTTCAAGCCCCTCTTCTTTCAGAGCATCCAGTAGCAGCCCGACACAATAGTCCGTGTGACTGACACAGGCGCGGTACGCTTGGCGATAGCTTGAGGTTAGGTTGCTCTCGTGGATCCAGTTACTGTATTTTTGCTGACCGTCGTAGCTCACATGTTTAAGAGCATATGGTGAAATGTCCTTCATGTCCTCGCTCTGATCCTCCAGCGGTGGAATGGAGTCAACGGGGTGTATGTCAAACCAGCGTTGCGGTGCGTATAGCGGGGCGTGTGGACTCATGAAGCCCGCTGCAATAAAGAATGGTTTATCCGAGTCTTTTGATGCCCGGATCAGTTCGATCGCTTTTTGCGCAATTTTGTAATCGGCTGTTTCAGGCTCTTCAAGGAATGGGCCCCAGTCAAAAAATTGGTGAGTTCCAAATCCTGGGTCATGAATCTTCTTTTCAGGGAAGGGACCAAAGCCACCGAACCAGCCATAGTTGTTTTCAAATGCTTTAGGGTCAGCCCATGTATGATATATTTTCCCGGCATTTTTGGTTGAATAGCCATTATTACGGAACAGCAGTGGAAGCGAAACCAAATCCGCATATTCAGGCACCTCATCGTACCGTGGATCCAGACTATAAAGACCGCTGTTATGCGGATAGAGCCCCGTCAATAGACTGTTTCGCGATGGACCACAGATGGGCGCCTGACAATACGCTTTGTTAAATACAGTCGCCTCCTTCGCGAACTGATCGAGATTGGGTGTGATCGCCGTGGCGTCGCCCATAAAACCCAAATCAGTATTCAAGTCATCGGCCATGATGAAGAGAATGTTCGGCGTCGATGCGGATGCCACAACCGCCATAAAACGAAGTAGCCCAAGGGCCAGCACCACTCTTTTAAGGGTATGATTCCAGTGAGACAGTAAACGTTTTAGATGATTCATATTGAAGGTAAGTAAGGATGTTTGGAGTGATATAAAATGATTTCGACTGCTTTGCTGTAAACGCCCCCTTTTATTGCGCAACATTACACCGAATGCAACCAGCATTTCGATTTTCCTGCAATCTTCCTCAAACCTAAAAGAGTCGTTGAACCGTTAATGAACGTTCATATGACCCCAGAATCAAATGATCCACAGAGGCTTGTGAATTCTGAAAATGCTCCTCCCCTGCTTTCATCCCGTCGCCTTCCGAGCGTAGCGACACTTTATTATACCAAAATATGACTTTTTCTGGTAGAATTCCCATTTCACGATGAGACGTATATTGCAACCGCAGATGCACGCAGATAGACGCAGATTTCAAATCAAATTAGGTGCAAATCCATCTGCGTTAATCCGCGTGCATCTGCGGTTAATATTTTACCATTTTTAGTCGCAGGTTGGTATTATACCCTTGGGTGCAACCGACCTGCCCGCCGTCTGCGTCCGGCGTCCTGTATAGCTCGAAGAGGATCTTCAAGGAGCCTGCCCCTAAAATCTCCCGTCGTGCTGGATAAGCGTTCAATTAGCGTTCATAAGCGGTTAAAAAATGCAGAGCCTCAGCCGTCATGCTCTGGAAAATACCTGTCCCTAAAAAATACACCCTGTGGTGGCATCATTTTCGAGTAAGGAAAATTCCATCAATCGTGATCCTCTTCGCCTTGCCTTCCGGCTTTCCTGTAATGAGCGTCAGCGGGAATTCACCTTTCGGCAGTTCCACGGATCCGAACAAAAGTTTATTTCCTTTCAGTTCCTGCTGCGGAAGGTTTTTTCCAGCAACTTCAACGCGCAACGGTGCCGCGCCAGCGAAGGTTCCCGTAAAGTGGATGGCATAGTTTCCTGCCGCAGCCGAATCGATGGTGTAGGTCACGCTGTCGCCCTCTTTTGCAAATCCATTTAACTTCGGATAAATCCTAATGTCCCCGGTATGCGACTGGATTCTTTGGGCGGAATCAAAAAAGGTTCGACCGCCCCTGTTCTTGGCAGTCGGATCGCCGATATAGATCGTCGAGAACCGGAACGCGCCATCATCAATCAACGCTCTAAACTGACGTCGACACTCCACAAGCATCCGCGCGGTCACCTCGGGATGTTTTTGACTGATGTCCTTGCTCTCCGTCTTATCGTTGACGACATCGTACAGCTCAACCTTCCCGCCTGGATACATCATCATCTTAAATTTCGGGCCGCGTAGAGCCGATTGGTAGTCTTCGAGCTTCATCGCCGTCGGATCGGGTATATACATTGAAGGGTGGCTCTCGGTCAACGAATGCTCACCCCAGGATGTAATACGAAAGACCTCGGGATGCTCGGGGGTTGCTTTTTCATCCAAAAGAGCCGAACGCAGGCTAATGCCGCTAATCGGTTTGTGAGCCACACTGTCTGGCGAAATACCCGCAACATCGAGCAGGGTCGGCAGTAGATCCTCGGCGGTTATAAACTGCGACCGCTGGCCCACCGGAATGGTTCCTGGCATCGAAACCAACAGTGGAACGCGCGTGCCGTTTTCCCACGCGGTTGACTTGTTTCCGCGCAGGCCGGCAACATTTCGAATCGCCCAGTCCGGATGTTCGATCCACCCATCGACAGCTCCCGGTTTCTTGACGGACGGTCCCGTCTGACCGTTGTCGCTGACAAAAATCACGATCGTATTCTCATCCTGCCCGGTTTCCTTGAGCGCATCCAGCAGCTGCCCCACGCAGGTATCCATCTGTTCGATATGACTGAAGCAGCCTGCAATACTTTCCGAACACCCCTGGTCGCGATAATACGGCGCGTATCGCTCGTCCACCGGTTTCCAGGGCGTGTGTGGAATGATGTACGCCATCGATAAGAGCCAGGGAGTCCCCTTTTTCTCTTTCATGAATTGAATGCCGCGTTCGGTCATGAACTCAGAGGTCCACCCCTTAACGTCGACCGGCTTGATCGAATACAACGGGGCCAGCGGCGTGTGGTAGAGCCGTCCATCGTAATGCTGATATCCACCGACAAATAGTGACTCTTGCCAGCCGGAGTGGTGCGGCGACATGCGATGCGGAGCAACACTATCGCCCTTGCCCAAATAGAACGTGGAATACCCGCTTTCACGAAAATACATCGGCATCAAGGTTTCATCGCGACGCAGTCCGAAGCGTGCCCCCACGCCCCAAACACCGGTTGACAGATGATTGCGCCCGGTGAAAAGCATGGCACGCCCCGGTGAACAGGCCACGCCGGTGGTGTAGTTTTCAAAAATCGCCGCACTGCCTGCGAGCTTGTCGAGCTGCGGCGTGCGCAACACCGTGTTCCCCATAAACCCGAAATCGCCATAGCCTTGGTCGTCGCTGATAATTAATAATACGTTTGGCCTGTCCTGAGCTTGTCGAACGGGGCGCTCGGCAACAGCAGCCAATGAGCACATTAAGGCCGCAAAAATAAGGATTCTTTTTTTCATCGTTTGTAACAGTCGTCTGGGTATTTGGTGTGATTCTAAAGCGCGTCGATTAAGGGATCAGCCGAACGCAGGGTGGCATACAACTAACTTACTAATCTATTTCTTGCACCCTTGTTTTTTAATCTTCTTTGCAAAGTACCTCACCACTGCATGACCTGATCAGGATCAAGTAATACGGGTTTCTGCCCCGCAAAAGAGGATGCTGATATACGGCCTGTGCCGGAGAGAGCAACGTCAGCAAATTGAATCCGGATTTGGCTATCTTCCATGGTTTTCCAGTTTTTACCCCTAGTCCATGCCTGCAACGTAATTTTCACTTTGTCGGCATCCTTGAGAGATAAGCGGCTTTTCCTGTCTCCCTGGATGCGTGCAATATCGTCGGCTATATTTATCTGACCCTTATTCCATACGTCAGGCTGATAGTCGCAACGATAATGAAAATAGTCATAAGTTGAGGTATATGTGCCGTCAAGTTTCTCATAGGCTTTCCCGAAACAGTAGACGATTTTGCCCAGATTCTTTTCGCCGCGGTACAAAGCGACACTGACGACACCCCCTGCGTTACCAAGAAACTCCTGGCCGTTAATTTTATATTCAAAATTCAGGCAGGGCTTATCCTTGCCCTGCAAGTCGATCATCTGGGCGACTTGATTAAACGTTACGTGACTTCCGTAGGGCACATCCTTATCAATATACAACTCAAGGGCATTCGTTTTTTGAGGATCCTTAATCACGTCCTGAGTGACACGTGGGTTCCGGTCCTGCTGGTAGATGAAATATTTGCTCCAATGGTCCAGTCCCTTGCTGAAATCGCCATTCTGCAATGCATTGAAAGCAGGCAACTCCCAGTCCTCATAGAACCACAACTTGCAGTCATCGGGGTTAAAATCAGAAAGCTGCGGCAGGTCGACTACATCGTCAAAATGCTTGAGTCTCATCTCCATTTCGCTGCCGTCCACATCAACCACCGCATAACCAACAGTCGGATCCGCAACAATATCTTGCTCTCCGTAGTTGCGTGTACCGATACCGCCCGAAGGAAGGTTGATATACGTCGTACCGTTATATACTTTGGCTGTTTTCAAAGAACTTTTGAAAGGGATATGCACGTGCCCGCTCACAGCGTACTTAACATTTCCATGCGCGGCAACTAGCTCCAGCATCCTGCGCTTGATCGAGGGCACTTCAGAATAACTTACAATACCATTATGCCCGGTAGGCACTACGGGCGTATGATGAAAAAATACAACAGGCTGGTCTTTATGAGCGAGGAGGTCCTGCTCAAGCCATTCGAATAAAGGATAGGATTCGAAGAACCCCGGCCTCATCGGATTCGGAAACACAATGAAGTGCACATCGCCCACATCATACGAATAGCAGATGCGGTTAATGCCGCTCATTTTCTTCTGCGCCAAGACGAAGTTGCTTAGCAGTTGGAAATTATTTTCTTCATTCTCGGGCGAGAATATACCGGGCGTGGACGCGTTCGACGGATACGGCGTCTCGTGGTTTCCAATTTCATACAGGACCGGGGCATTGATCTCGCTTAAAATCGAATGCATCATCTCGAAATGTTCGACTTCCGCTTCGTCATCGACGACATCACCGACGACCATGACGAAATCAGGTTGAACCGGTTCTCGATTAATCGACTGAACGATCAATTTGATTCGTTCATTGGTCGGACCAATCCTGCCGTGCTTATTCGCTACAGTAGGATCTCCTCCCTGAGGGTCCGCCATGATGACAAAGGAATACTTCTTCTTGGTTTGCGTTAAGCCCAGGCTGGAAAGATCAAGTTTTGCCGGAATACCGTATTCTTTCCGGTCTGCTGCAGTCAGGACGACATTACTGTGAGCACTCTTCGCTGGATTCCCTTCACCGGACAGGAGAGGACTTCGGCTGGCAGCAGACACTGCCGGGGCACCGAGCACAAAAGCCGAGGATGCGCCGATCTTGCCGAACGTTTTAATGAAGTCTCTTCTAGAATTGTTTGATTGATTCATGCTGATTTCTCTTTCTTTAACCTGGTTAGGTTAGTTTGGGTTATACTATTGCACTCGGGGTTATCACAGGTGACGCCGGCGCTTGCCTGCGCTCCTCATTACACCACAGAAAAAGAACATTCGGGCGGTGTCAACCGACAATGCAACATTGATCAATAAAGTGAATGGTAAATAAACAATGATGCTTAAACCAAGCCACGGAAAGAGACATGAAAAACACAAAGCGCTTATCAACAGTGCATCGGCGCATCGATCGCCACAGAACGCCAAGGGTATGTAATCGTTCGCAATCGTGCCTAAATCGCAGTGCCTAAGCTTGTTATACTGCCGCGACACAAATGACCGTGAACCCCCCTCCGTCTCGGCCCTTCGACAGGCTCAGGGTGGTGAGCTTGTCGAACCCACAGACCGAGCACCCTCCCCTTGGCAGCATATCCTTATACATAAGTCCGAGGACCTTGAAGTTAGCGGTAATCAGCTCCTTCCCTGCTAAGGGAAGGTGGATCGCGAAGCGAGACGGAAGGGTTCTCTGCCGAGCATGAGCGTTTTTTTGCCAGTTTGACTCAAATAACCGCGAAAACCCCTCCGTCTCGGCAGACCGAGCCACCTCCCCTTCGCAGGTGAGGAGCCTAACATTTAGCATGCATCACGTAATTATCAGTCACATCAATGTGCATATCCTGATACATACAAGTCTCAGAGCCGTGAAGTTAGCGGTAATCAGCTCCTTCCCTTACCAAGGGAAGGTGGCTCGCGAAGCGAGACGGAAGGGTTCTCCGCAGAGCCTAAGCGTTTTTACCGCCTTGACTCAAATGACCGTGAAAACCCCTCCGTCTCGGCAGACCGAGCCACCTCCCCTTGGCTGGGGAGGAGCTTAACATTTAGCATGCATCACTTAATTATCAGTCACATCAATGTGCCGCGTGCGCGTAGCGTTTTACGCCGCGGGTGTGTGAAAATTTCAGATGCAATGGCATGATGCCCCAGTCGAGCTTGTCTGTCCCGAGCTTGTCGAGGTGGTTGCAACCGCTATAGCGTATAGCATCTTCGACCAGTGGCTCTTCTGCGAGATGATTGCCATGAGAAGTCACCGGAGCAGGTCATTGCCCCCGATTAGGCGGCAGACAGATCCAACGGAATCACTTCTTTTTTTACTATTTCAGCAACTGACTCAGGAGCATTCCTGATATCATCTTCCATTTGCCCTCTAAGCCAGAATTCAACGCTATTTCCAAAATAGCGGCTAAGCCGCATGGCAATTTCAATAGTAATACGCCTATCTCCCTTTACCAGCCCTGTGACACAACTATGATTTAGCCCTGCGTCTTTTGCTAGTCGATATTGAGTAATCCCCATTGGCCTTAGAAAATCCTCAATCAATATCATTCCAATATGAGGCCAAGCTGTAGTAGTATTTTTATTTTTCATAATCGTCCCCTTAATGATAGTCTATAATTACAACCTTACTGGCATATCCCTGATGCCATTTAAAACAAATAGTATATTTCTTAATAGTAGAAATGTTTAGGCCCCTGAATTTTGAGCCACTTCCGAGCGTAGCGACACTTTATTATACCCTTGGGTGCAACCGACGGGCCTGATGTAGCTTGTAAAGCGAAGGAGGCAGGGCGAAGCCAATAGGCACAAAAAAAACCAAGACCCAGAGCCCGGAGTCGCTCCGCTAGGACCGCTTATTGTTCCTTCACTTGCCCAAAGGGCACCCAGTTCAGTCACCCTACGCAAGCTCCGGGCAAATCTTCGATTTACCATCTCCGTGCTGCTCGCACTCCGTGCCGCTTATGTTACGCTTATTATTAAGATTTCATTTTGATCACGTCGTGCTGGATAAGCGTTTAATAAGCGTTCATAAGCGGTTAAAAAATCTGGGTTCATTTGAATCGTTCAAGATGGTTAGAATCTGAATCCGCTCAACATCCCTTTTTCCGGAGACCAGCAGAGCTGGGAACCGCCGCGTAAAACGCTGCGCGCACCGCGTAAAGAGCTTGAGGCTTCGTAATACTACGCCCCACACGTCGCTCCACGCGGTGAACTGCGGCCTTGCTTATAGAGTGAGATCGCGTGGAGCGAAGCTCTTTACGCGACGCTTACTATTAAGCATTTATTCCAAAATACACTCAGGGTTGGGTATGGATGGTATCGGAGCGTTTGTTTCTTTCTGCCAGGCACTCATCTCTTTTTTCAAGCGTGATGCCAGCTCGGGCATTGAATCGATGATGTTATTCTGCTCACCTGCATCTTTGGAAAGATCGTAGAGCGCGAAGCTTTTGTCTTCGAGGAACTGAATCATCTTGTATTGACCGCGCACCATAGAGGTGGAAGGGAACCCACGCCATGAGGTGGTCTTGCCATTCGGCAGGTCGAACTCCAAGCCGATCCCCCAGAGGTAAAGCGGATAGTGCCAGAACAGGCTGCGGTCTTTGATTTGATCGCCAAAGAAGAGTGGAGAGATATCGGTTCCGTCGACCGGTTGAGTGGTCGGTAACGGCGCATCTCCTAGACTGGCCAGGGTCGGTAGGAAATCGACACTGGCGATGGCTGTCCCCGATGTGCTGCCCGGCTTGATTTGACCAGTCCAGCGAGCACACGCAGGAACACGCACGCCAGCTTCAAACAGTGAACCCTTCATACCGCGCAGGGGTGCAAGCTGACTCACAGAGGGTAGTCCTCCATTATCGCTGGTGAAAATGATGATCGTATTCTCCGCAAGTCCCAGTTCATCCACTTTGGCTACCACGCGTTTGACTGATACATCAACCGCTTCAATCATGGCTGCGTAGGTAGGAATGATGGCTTTTTTATATTGTGGAGTCAGCTTTTTCAGCTCCCGTTGTTCAGCAAAAGTCATGGCATCGAGCTTGGCCTGATATTTTTCGACAATTGGATTTCTCGCCTGATAGGGACTGTGCACATCCCAATGAGACAGATAGAGAAAGAACGGCTTATCTTTGTTCTCTTCAATAAACTGCAGAGAGCGGTTGGTTAGATTTTCGGCTACATCGATATTTCCGTAAAAGGACTCATGTGGACCGCCGATTCCATCACCAGAACTGATATCAAACCCCTGTGCGTCTCCTCCCAAATGCCATTTTCCAAGCCGTGCAGAGGTATAACCTGACTGCTTGAGAACCTCTGGTATGCAGATGAAATCGCCGCTAAGGTTGTTGGTAATCTCAAATTGTTCTCGGGCTTGTTTCTTAAGCTCTTTATCTTTGCGTTGAGCCGCCGGAACCAACAGACGCATCCAGCTTGGGTCTCCTTTCGAGGCACCACCTGGAGTATAGATCTTGTGACGCGGAGTGTAGGTTCCCGTCATCAGGCAGGCTCGTGTCGGAGCACAGTTCGGACCACTGGAGTAGGCTTGGGTGAAGTTAATTCCGTCGGCGGCAAGCTGGTCTATATTCGGAGTTTCAAAGAGCTTCGCCCCCATATATCCCACATCCTGCCAGCCGAGATCATCCACCAGAATGAAAATAATATTCGGTTTATCGGTTGGCGCTCTGAGTGTTTCCTCAGCGGCAACTCCCATGCCGCAGATACCCAGAGTGCAGAAGCTGAGTGCTGAAAATAAAAGTGTGTGCTTATTCATGTAAGCACCATTTTATTGGATGTCACAATTCGTTTCGTAATTTGCAAAGCTGTCATTTGCCTTAAAGACAACCGCAACGCCTGCTGGAGCCGACACGTTCACCTGCAACTGCCCTTTCTTTAGTTTCCATGCGACACGCACGGGCCCTTTAGGCGTCGCCATGGCACCGGAGGCTGAAGTCAGATCACCGATCCATGGGCTGATCTCAAAGGCTTGACCACCTGCTTGTGTTTGGCGGATGCCGAGAACGATGCTGTTCAAAAAAGAGATCGGGCTGGAAGCCCAGGCATGGCAATGGCTGCGTGTCGGAAAGCCGCGGGTATCGAACTGGCTACCGGCAAACATTTCCCAGACGGTGCTGGCACCGGCATCAATCATCGGCTGATAGTTGCTGCGGATGGAATCGAGCAACGCATCATACTCGCCGGCCTTCTCAAGCGCTTCATACATAAACTGCATCGCGAACGGCGCTCCGATCGTGGTCATTCCTTTTGGCGGATGGAGCAAGTTATTGAGCGCTTTGCCCCGAATTGCGGATGAGGCCACATCGCACATGATCGAAACCATCGAGGTGTGCTGGCAGGTCTGATCACTCGGCTTACCCGTGGTGTCGAGCAGCGCATCCGGGTAGCTGCTTTTTGCATCGTCCCACTGCGCGTTGATGGCGCGGATGAGCTTATTGCGCCGCGCACGAATCTTTTTCAGTGCAGCGACATCGCCCAGCACCTCGGCACATTTTTCGGCAGCCTGCTGAGCACCGGCCAACAGCATGCTGTTGTGCAGAACCGTTTCGTTCTCGTCGTCGATCGGGGTCCAGTCGAGCATGTTCCACATGGGGCCGCTGAAGAGGCCGTGTGCATCCTTGTATTGCTCCGCACCGTCCAGATTTTTCAGGACAGCAGGCCAAAGCTTTTTCAGGAACCGTTTATCACCACTGTGGAAATAGTGCTCCCACACGTGAATCCCCCATAGGAAACTCCAGGCCGATAGTATGCAATCCCACGCCGACGGCACTTGACAACCAACCATGGGAAAATGCTCCAATGACTGCGCACCGAGCTCCAAGCTACGCGCGGAGACATCGTAGTTACCATACGCAGCGTAAGCATAGAGCGCTTCATTGCGGGCATCGCCGATCCACAAAGTCTGCTCGTAGAGCGGACAATCGGTAAAGGTATCTTCCATGCAGAGCTGCAAGGTGCGCTCCGACATTTTCCAGATTTCATTCAAAGCTGGATCACTCGACTTAAATGCTTCGACCGGTTTGACCGGAGCGGTCGATTCAATGATGCGCACCGACTTGATTTCCACCGGCGTCTTTTGGTTGCGCAAGGTGACAAACAAATATTGCCCGGCGCGGCGCTTGAGCGAGGTAAAGCGGTTGACGCCTTGCTTCGTAATGTAGCGCAGACCGTTGCGGTTGAACGGCAGCGTATGCTGAATAGTTCCATCGGGCGTGATGTATTCGACGGCGTTCAGATCCACAATCACGCCGGCCTCAGCTTTAATCGACAATTCAAAATAGCCGCAGGTCTGCTCGCCGAAATCGTAGCAGAGTTCCACGTCGCCTGTTCGAGAAGGATGGACGATGCCATCGCGGACGACTCGTGGAGTCGTCCCGACTTCTTCGCGCTTATAGAATTCAGCCGCCGGGTCATGCATGAAGACCTGCTCTTGCGGCAGGTTCAGAGCGGAGAACCCAGTTGGGTAGTGTTCAATCGCCTTCAACCAGCGTTTTTCAACCTTTTTGGCCTCTTTATTTTCAAACGAAAACCAGCGGCGATCGTTATCGAGGAACAGGCACTTTGCAGCGACTTCAACCGTCCAGTCGCCCCACCCCTTCAAGTTGAGCCACGGAAATGCGAGCTCTTTATTATGACCGTAAAAGCTGATGCAGAAAAACTGGACCGTGTGCTTGCCCGGCGACAGCGTCACCTTGCCGGTTTTGCGCAAACGTCCATTCACGGAGACCTGCCACTCTTCGGATGCAAAATTAAACTGCTGCTTCGAGCGGACGCTGAGCGTCGCGCTCAACACCACCGGTCGGCTGGAATAATGATTGGCTTCGATCAGTTCGCCATGCGCCAACTGCGCGACGGGCACGCACCAATGCGGCGCACTCTTCTTGACGTGAGCAACGGTCGGCTCGCCTTTAGGACGGCGTGGCTTTTTCGTCAGCAGCCCGGTATTGCGCACGACCAGTTTCCCAGGACGTTTGAGCTCAACGGCAGGCTGCCAGTCGAGCACGGTTGCAAGGCGCGCGTCGTATTCCTCGAACGCCTCCATCTGGATGGAGACTTTCGGCGTCCACTGCTGCCACGCCTGCGAAGGCGCGGCTTGCCAGCTGGAGTCGGTGCCGATCACACCACCATCAACCAGCAGCGCGGCGCGTAGCCCCGCCGCCTGTGGAATCTGGTGGAAGGTGCCAATGCCGAAGTAGCGGGCAATGACTTCGATCTTATTGGTGCCCGGCTTGAGTGCGGCGGAAATATCGTGTTCGTCATATTGATAATGATCGGGATAAGCGCGCGCCGGCCCGTCATGGATCCACTTGCCGTTAATCGAAACGCGATACCAGCTATCCGCCGTAATTTGCAGGCGCCCAGCGTCGACCGCATTGACCTCGAACTCGTGCGAAAAGAGCACCGTTTGATTATAAGACAGCTCATCATTCTGAGCACACCAGATCCATTTAGATTGTTTCATCGTTCATTCCTTTTTGTAGCCTGCGCTTCGTGGAGGCAAATTATTCTGCGTGATTGGCACCTCTGAAAAGACCATGTTGGCGGCTGCTAGATTTAGGGGTGGTTTCATTTCATTGTTAAAATGATTAAAGGGCCGATTAAAGAGAGGGTTCCAATGATGCCCTAAAAACTAAAGGCGGAACCACGAGTCAACAACATTAAGCAACAAGATGCAATTAGCATCACAGTCAAGCACCCCGGGAGCAAGCTTCGAGGTATTCGCCTGGAGGGTTCCGAGTCACAGGCGACATGACCACAAGAAAACAACGCTCTGTCGTTGCCACACGCTCGTCCCACACAATGGCAACGACGGAGCGTTGCCCTCCAAAAAAGCCGAAGCAAGCTTCGCGGTATCAGCCCCAATGAGAATGAAGTCGTCTCGTTGCAGAGCATGGCTGAGAAAGGGCTCAGCACGGAAGTGCATGTTATAGAGGTTTTGCTGCTCATACTCTGAAAATAAGCGTAAATAAGTGTTAATAAGCGGGATCAAAAAAGCATGCCAGAAAAGCCCAGTCCTACGTAGTTTCGCTATCGCTAGCCCGCTAATTTTGCTACGCCATCTCCGGCAGACCTCCGTCGCTAATTTTACGCTTATTATGACAGATGTGATCAGTCTGTCACGATGGAGGTTCATCCACTGCACAGAACCCTAGCTCCGTGTCTTGTAGCGATAGCGACATCGCGGTGAGCGATGAATGTCCGAAAAAAAGGGCTCAGCACGGAAGTGCGTGTAGCGTTCCTGACGAGTGGATAAGTTTGGTCAGTGCTCTGAGTTTTTACCACCCGCTGCGCTGGAGGCAGTAGAGTAGAGAGCGACAGGCGGCCACGTAAACGTGCCAATCCTGCCACTCCCCCTCATCAAACCGGACATGCAGATTTCCCGCATCCGGCTTTCCTGTAAGCATTCGTCATAGACGAAGTAAGCCGAGTTTTTGTAGATATTGGTAATCACTCATTCCTTTGGGACGATGGTATTTGCGCTGGCTACGGCGGTTCAAGTGCGTGGTCATTCGATTTCGCGTGAAGCAACTCAAGTCACGAAACGCTTTTCGAGGATAGCCATATTGGAAGTAGGCTCCCCAGCCTCGGAGGAAGGCATTAAGATCCTTAACCACCATTGGGCTGGGCTTGAAGCATTTGCTTGGGCCTGTTTTCTCCCTGATACTCTCCCTCGCTTTTTGCAGCGATTTCTTTGAAGGCATCACATTCAAGTAGTTCCAGTCACGTCCTTTGAGGTCGCGATCGAAACGGAATGTGAAGCCAAGGAAGTCCAGACTTTCGCTACGGTGCAGATGCACCACCGAGGTTTTCTCCCGATTTATACTCAAGCCTAGCCAATCCTCCAGAGTTCCGCTTATCCATTCTTCCATTCGCACACCCTGATTACGGGCAAGAACCACGAAGTCATCCGCATAACGAACAAGACGGGCATCGGCCCAGTGACTAGGTCCGTTTGCACGATGGAACCTCTTGTCAAACCAGTGCAGATACACATTTGCTAACAGAGGAGAGATCACTCCCCCCTGCGGTGTCCCTTTATTACTCTTTGTTGGAGGTTGCTGCTTTCCGTTATCATCGCATTCGATGATCGGCGCACGCAACCAACCTCGGATCAAACCAAGAACGCTACGATCAGTTACCCGCATCCTTACGCAAACCATGAGCTTGTCGTGTGGGATAGTATCGAAGTAACCTTTCAGATCAGCATCATAGACGGAGGTTCGCCCCGCCTTGAGGTTGTCCCGTATTTGATCCAGCGCATCATGCGCTTTTCGTTTTGGACGGAAGCCGTGCGAACAATCCAGAAAATCCGATTCAAAAATCGGCTCCAGGATCAGAACCACTGCCATTTGCACCACGCGATCCTTTAGGGTCGGGATGCCCAACGGCCTTTCGCTTCCATCTGATTTTGGGATATAGACGCGTTTAACAGGGCTGGCCTGATAGCACTTACTTCGGAGTTCCTCGTGGATTTCACGTAGGAAGTTTTCCACACCGTCTTCACGGCTAAGAATGTCTTCGGCTCGCACTCCGTCTATTCCCGCGGCTTTGCCGCGTTTACCAACATGCTTCCATGCCGCCTCCAATACGTCTGGTCGGTAAATCCGATCATACAACGCATAGAAACGGAACGTCGGCTCGTTCTTTGCTTTCTGATGTAGTTTCCATCTCAACTGATGCAGTTTGTCAGGCAACAGTTCCATCTGCACATCATGGATGTCCAGATAGTTTCTGTCGCTGATTCCGTAATAGACTTGTGGGTCAAGCGGATGCATCGAATTTTGATAGTTACGCACTTACAGTCAGTCCCCTTCGCTCCAGACGAGTTAAGTCCTTCTTCGCTACTATGAGACCGTCCGACTCCCTAAGTGCTGTAAAACAACTCTTAGGGTCTCCCAAGTTCCTCAATCTCTCTGTCCCTACACGCTGTCTCCAGTCACCCCGAGGAGCCAGTTGGCTGCATGTGAATGTTACTTCACCAACTGTGGCAGGCTTCGGCATCTCCGAAAGATTGGCCACTCCTGTTTTGTAGTGTAACGAGGCTGAATCGAGTTCAATTGCGTTACGGCTTGTAGGTTCGCCGCGCAGGACTTCGCCTTGGGGATTACTCCTTTCAGCGCCTGTCTGGCTACATGTTGGACATTCAATTAACATGATATTAACGTTTCATAATATTAGATTGATTAGGTTTATCTTGGCGTACCGGAGACACCGAGGCTTATCCACTGCGCAGAACCCCTGCCTCACCAGACTGTTGCAAAACCTTCTGATTAGGCATTAGCGAGAGGCTTACAAAAAAAACGGCTCAAAGAAAGTGGCAGAATAATGGGGTGGCAGAATAATACTAATCCAATACAGATCCATGCAACCAGAGGAGCTCAAAGAGCCTGATGACTAGGCGGATGACCGTCTTATCTAATTTATTTTAGTCAGGGATTATTCTGCCACCCATTATTCTGCCACAAACACATCGTGATCGCTTTGCTCTGAGGGCGAATAGGTTTTGCAACAGTCTGTCACGATGGAGGCTCATCCACTGCGCAGAACCCCTGCCTCACCAGACTGTTGCAAAACCTTCTGATTAGGCATTAGCGAGAGGCTTACAAAAAAACGGCTCAAAGAAAGTGCAGAATAATGGGGTGGCAGAATAATACTAATCCAATACAGATCCATGCAACCAGAGGAGCTCAAAGAGCCTGATGACCAGGCGGATGACCGTCTCATCTCATTTATTTTAGTCAGGGATTATTCTGCCACCCATTATTCTGCCACAAACACATCGTGATCGCTTTGCTCTGAGGGCGAATAGGTTTTGCAACAGTCTGTCACGATGGAGG
>Ga0115008_10001872_pt1 | contig 17320 bp, 11 predicted proteins | sample FraStrMetagenome_FD_87164 | JGI IMG/M metagenome (GOLD analysis project Ga0115008, IMG submission 87164) | Marine eukaryotic phytoplankton communities from Arctic Ocean - Fram Strait ARC3M Metagenome | ecosystem: Environmental > Aquatic > Marine > Oceanic | place: Fram Strait | collected...
ATCGACGCTGCGGCAGAGCGCAACCGTCTCGGTCGGACACCCAGGGGACACGAAGCATGAGCGCGAAAGCCGAGACCTCTCTTCGATTCGAACATCCCCGATCCCGCAACACGATACGCTCCCGACACACACAGAAAAAAGAGCGGCAAGAGTTGGGGCTGCGGCTAGACGAGACGGGGAGGGTGTGAACTTTCGTTTTATTACGTGCATGAATGTAAAAGTGGCGGCACATGTACATGTACATGTTGTGCATGTGCATGTGCATGTTACGCGATTGCTTGCGCAGCCACCCGACGGCAGGCGCAAAACTCCTCCGGCACACCCGCCTCCGCGCAAGTGCGGTGCTCGGGGAGCGGGTCGAGGATGGATAGCGCTCCGGCCTCTAGCGAGGCGGTGTTCGGATACGCTGCGAGCTGGACCATTGCATGGTAGAGCTCACGCACGGTCACCATTCGCCGCGTATTCGCGCGGAGAGCGGCCTGCCAGGCGGGCCGCTCGCGCATCAGCCAGTCGGGCGCGAGGACGTAGAGGACAGGCAGCTTGTGCTCGGCGGCGCCGATCTCGTAGTCGTTGTACCAGATGCCGTGCGTGCCGTGGTCCGACAGGAGCATCACCACAGTGTCGCGGAGGAGGCCGGCCGCGTGCCGCTCGAGGAAGGTGGAGAGCGCGTCATCGAGGGCGGGCAGCCGCAGCATGAAGTGCTCGTGCGCCACCATCGTGTTGATCGAGGCCCAGCGGCGAGGTGCGGCGGCATAGAGCGCGAGCCATTGCTCGAGGTACCCCATGAGTACCTCGTGCAGCTGTCTCCCGCCGCCGACGCACTGCCGCCGACCCGGGTTGAGGAAGCCGTCCTGCGCCCAGCAGCAGGGCTTGACGAGCGGCGAGCAGAAGAGCCGCCACAGCTGGTGATCGGGCAAGTTGGCCTCGCTCAGCATGACAGCCGACTGTGAGAGCGCGTGCAGCACCTGCGACCCGTCCGAAAGGGAACGGTGCAGGCGTGTGTCGAGGGATCTTGCCGGTGGGGGCAGAGGTTGCCGAACGAGACCAGGGTTGGGGGAGGGAGTGCGAGGCAAGGCGTGCGGCACCGACGTCGGCGACTGGCAGTTGTCGTGCACCTCATCCACCATGGCGCTGACGGCACCGGCGCGGCGCCACACCTCCCACACGCACCGGCCGGGCAGGGTCTGCGACAGGTGCTCGGGCAGCACATTGCAGTAGAGGGGCAGCTGGTTGGGCACCGAGTTGTACCCGACGATGTTGTAGTGCTCGAAGTCGAAGAGGTGCCACCCGCCCGTGGTGGCGCCGCTGCCGCCCTCACCGCCGCCACGCTTACCGCCGCCCTCGTCACCGCCGCTTCCGCCTGGATGTGCGCGGTTCGCGGCGGTGAGGCGCTCGAGCGCCGCCAGAGTCTTTGGGAGCGAGCGGCGAAAGTGAGCGCGCGAGGTCGCGTCAATCATGAAGATGAGCAGCGAGGGGGCGGGCACGCGTGCTGTCGTGGCCTCGGGCCGCGGCCACGTCGGACCCGACTCCTCCAGCCGCCGCCACCCCCAACGGTCCTCCCGCAGGCCCTGCCACTTGTCCCACGGCCGATCCAACGCTGCCGGAGGCGGCGACGGCGGCGGCCCGCTCCCACCCGCCCCAAAGTTGATGACGCGTGAGAGGAGCTCGGGCCGAAGACGTGGGTGGGCGAGCAGGTTAAACTCCTCTCCGCAATATGCGAGAACCACCTCGGCGCCCTCGACGCGCGCCGGGCCGCTGTACTCGCGCAGCTGGCTCTCGCCATCGAGCGCGTACCTCGCCGGCAGGTGCGGAGCGCAATCGAGGGAGAGGATGCGGTCGCCCTCGAGGCGCGCGAAGCGGCGACCGCCGCACGGCGGATGTGACACGTCGAGCAGCCCATCGAACTCGCGGTTGGCGAGCACCTCGGCGTACCTCCCGGCCAGCTGCTGCAGCTCGCTATGAGGGAGCCGCGAGCTAGCGTGCAACGCCGCGAGCGCCGCTGCTCGCTCGCGCGGCTGCGTGGCGAGCGCCGCCGCGAGGAGGTCGCGCCACTCCCAGTGCGGCACTGCCGCGGGGCACGAGCCGTCCGGCGCAACGGCGTGCCAGCTCGAGTGCACTGCGAGCGGACCCGCCGCGCCAGACGCATCACGCGGAGGCGCGTGGCTGGCGAGCGCACGTCGCTGGCTCACTTCGAGCTTGCCGAGCAGCAGTCGCAGCCTTGCGCGTCGTACCTGCACGAGTCGGGCCGCGAGGGTCGCCTGGAGCTCGCTCCGTGCCCCGCGGACACGCAGCTGCTCCGCGAGCAGGTCGAGCTTTGCTCGGCGGACATCAGCGCCAGCGGCAGCACTCTAGGAGCTGGACGCGTCGCGCAGAAGGACGTGGCGCTGCGCGCAGCCGACGAGACTCGCGAGCGCGACGGCCGCGCAGACGGCGAGCGCCTGCGCCTGGCGCAGCATTCTCTCTCTCTGTCGTATATGAACCTGCAACGTGGCATCGGGTGGAACGTACGAGTCCGTCCGCAGAAAATACGCTTCCACTTTTCGCCTTGATTTGCCCGCTGTGCGCCGGTCAACAATTTTCCTGGTAGAACGGCCAGCTGGCGCGGCCGCTGTTTAAAAGAGTTCCGACCCCCAAGTCGCGTGCACGCCCACGCTGTGTCGCGTTGTTTCTTATCAACCTCTCGCCGTGAGGCACAGCGAGTCGGACAGGCTTGCAGCGGGCGCGAGACGACGGTGAAGAGGTGAGAGATGTCGGAGGACAAGGCGAAGAAGCTTGCCGCGGAGATCCAGGCCTCCTCGAGCTCAGAGACCTTCGACTTGGCCGGGTACGGGCCCGAGGGACTCGCGCAGCTCGTCAAGGCGGGTCTCGGGACGCCGATCCGCAGCGCGGAGATGATGCGGCTCACGTTTGTCTGCGGTGGAGGCAAGAAGGTGCGCCAAAAGTACGCTGACAACCTCCCGACTCTCTTTGGCGACGCGCTGAAGAGTTCAGGCTTCGTAGAGGACCGCGGCGCGGCGGCCTCCCTCGACTGCCAGGGGCGCTACAAGTTCCAGCATGACACCGACAAGGACCTCAAGTTTGTGCACGTTTTCCCGCGAATCGCGCCGCCGGACACGCCGGGCGGCGAGGGCGACGTGGCGCTCTCGCCCGCCGACCTGGTGATATTCGCCGACCTGCCGGCCTTCAGAACGATGGTCGCCAAGAAGACGCCCTCCTTTAGCCAGCGACGCCGCGCGCTCGACGTCCTCAAGGCGGCCAAGGCGCGGCTCGCCGCCATCGAGGCGAAGCTCGCCGAGCTGCAGCCGCTCTCCGAGGAGGAGCAGAGCTACTACGACTCTTCGGACGCAGACGGACTGCAGGCGAAGCAGGACTTCCTGCAGGCGCTCCTCGAGGAGATGATCGCCGCCGGCCAGCTCACCAAGCCGGAGCAGAGCGCTGTGCTCGAGCAGCTGCAGCAGAAGCTCGAGGCGGTCGAGGCGCAGGTGGCGGCGGCCGCCGCCGCCGGCTCGTCCAAGAAGGAGGCCAAGCTGCGCGAGGCGCGCGAGAAGCTCGAGGCGCGCCGCGCCGCCGTCTCGGCGCTCAAGCCAATCGCCAACCGGCCTAAGTTCGCTTCGGAGATTGGCGCGGTGCAAAAGCGGCTCGCCGCGCTCGACGCGCTCGAGAGGAGCGCAAAGGTGCTGTCGCTCGACGACGCGCTCAAGCTCAACGCGAGGCCAAAGCTGCTCGAGGACCTCAAGGCGATGCAGGCGGAAAGCAGAGGCTGGTTTGCCGAGTGAGCAGCAACCAGCAGCCGCGTGCGGGCCGTTCACAGCCTCGACGTACCGCTCGATCCGCAGGTGACTGTGAGCTGTGAAGTCGGCCGCCCCGCCCGATCGGTGTCGCGCATCCCGACCTTCCCGAGGGAGCTTGCTGGCCCGTTGCCCTTGAAAGTTTCTGGCGTGAAACGAAGAAAAGTAGGGAAAGCTAATCTCACTTTTTGTTATCTTTTTTACTTTTACAACGCGTAAAACTAAGCAGAAATCGCCAAGAGCGACGTCCGCAGTTTCTGAGGCCATCGAGGCGCCCGCGTGGCGCCCGTGAATGTGTATATGCGACAGGACGTGGTGCTGAACGTGTACCCCGAGCCCTCCTTTCGCCGCGCGCTGGTCGAGCCGCTGCGCGTTATAGTGGGGCTTGCGGTTGGTCTCCCCAGCTTTGTGCGTGCCTATGAGATGGCGCATGGCAAGGAGGCCAATCCAGACCTGCCGCTGGTGAGCCTGCAGATCGTGTGTGTTGGCTTGCCAATGGTAACGCTGGGCCTCGCGCTCTTCGCGATTGGCTTGCGCGATGGCCTCATGCCGCTCGGGGACCTGATCGGCCGCACGCTGATGCACGAGAAGCGCGAGATGGTGCCTGGGGTGGGCTTCGCGCTCGGCCTGCTGCTCACGTTCGGCGAGCCCGCGATTGGTGCCTTGGTTGAGGTCGCCTACGTGGCGTGGGAGTTCCCGACCATCCAAGGTCTGCTCGGCGCGTACCAGGAGCTCACTGTTGGCGGTATCGGCAGCAGCGTGGGGCTCGCTGTCTCGCTTGGGTGCTGGCGGCTCAGCAGAGCAGACCACGGGGGCGGCTGGTCGCTCTCGCAGATGATCACCCCCGTTGTGCTGATATGCCTCGCGGTGACTACGGTCACGCCGCTCGCCGCTCAGGGCCTTGCCTGGGACGCGGGGGCGGTCACCACGGGTCCAATCACAGTGCCGGTTGTCCTCGCGCTCGGCGCGGGGTTGGCGAGCGAGGGGAGGCCAGCCTTTGGCATCGTCACCTTTGCCTCGCTCATGCCCGTCATATCGGTCACCTGCAGCTGCCACGCGATCCAGCTCTGGAAGCTGCTCACCGGGCGCGACACCTCGGCGGAGCGGCCGGCGAGGGCGGAGCACGTTGATGACCTTCTGCAGGTGGCGCGCGAGGAGGCGATCCTCACGGCCCGGAGCTTCCTGCCGCTCAGCCTGGGGCTCATTAGCGTGCTATTCTACCTGAAGATACCCTGGCGGGTGCTGACGACGCGGCCAGTGCCACGCGGGCTCGGAAATGTGCTGCTCGGCCTCTACGCCTTCTTCGTCGGCATCAAGGTGGGAGTGCTACCAATGGGGCGCAACGGGGGAATGCGGCTGACCGAGGGAGTCTTCTGCGAGGACGGCGCGGTGGACCTGACACGTGCGCTTGGGATTCTCCTCTTCGGTTTCCTCACCATCTTTGCGTGTCAGATGATCGAGCCGGACTTGCTCGTGCTCGGTGCCCTCCCCACCCCTCCCCCTTCCCATCGCCTTCTCGCCACACGCGAGACTCTCGAGCAGGTCGCCAGAGCGTGCCCCGCGCCCTGGTTGCAGGGGGGCAGGCGGAGACGATGTCACTCGGGCGGGTGTCAAAACTGAGGCTGGTGGCGACCGTGTCCGTTGGATGCGGCATTGGTACGGTGGTCGGCATTCTGAAGGTGCTGCTGAACGTGCCGCTGCTCCTGATGCTGATCCCGCCCTACCTCATCGCGCTTGCGCTCACGTGCGGCCAGGACGACTTTATCGTTGGCCTCGCTTGGGACGCCGCAGGTACTACCACCGGAAGCATCACCGTCCCTTTGATTCTCGCGCTCGGCCTTGGCATCGCCGAGCAGGTGGACACCGCGGAGAGCGATGTCTCTGGCTTCGCGTCGCTCGGACCGCTGGGCGTCCTCGGCTGCGCGTCCGTCTGGCCCATCTGCACCGTACTGATTGCATTCCGCTCCCGCGCTCCCACTTCCGCTGTCGCCGTGATTAACGACGATTGGCCGGCTGAGCAGCGACCACCGCCAATCGCCAGCGGGGCACCAAAAGGGCGACCGGCGTCTGGGGACGCGCGGGAGCCAACTTCACCGGACTGCGTCACGCAGCTGGACATTTCTCAGTTTCAGGTGCCCCACCAGGGCCTCGAGCTGCAGGTTGCTCATTGCTGACTCCGTATGGCAACTGCCTCGTAAGCCCCCCTGCTGGTCACACATCACCTGCCCCTGCTGGTCACGTCATTGTCGTACAAGTTGTTTTGCTCCTTGCCCTCGTTGCGTCTAGTAGAGACCGTCTGTGCGTCTCCCGTCATCTTGTACCATAATTGTTGCATGTGCCATATACCTTGCCAACGTTGCGACGATCAGGCCCCTGCGTCTAATTTGATGATCCCGCGTTCCTTTTTTCTGGCGTTCCGGAAAATGTAACAGGCCACATGACCGTCGAGCCGGACATATCTGGGCTGTCCGAGCGACTACTCCTTGCTCGTCGACAGTATTTTGGCATTGGTGCACAGTCCGACGCGCGCTTTCGGCGCTTCCGCAGTACGATCGCCGCGACGTGGAAAACACAAACTCTTGATTTGACGGCAGCAGGCCTCGGCCCACTGGCCGCAGACGTGCTTGTTGAGGAGCTGCTGGGCCTGCCGCCGTCCCATCGACCGTGGCTACTGCATCTCGACCGCAACATGCTGGGGGACGCCGGGGCAGTCGCGCTGGCCCGGCTGCTGCGTGCGTCGCCGACCACGCAGTCGCTTTCCGCAAGTTCAAACTGCATCGGCCCTCGTGGGGCCCTCGAGATCTTTGAGGCACTCTTGCAGGACTGCAGCCTCACGTCGCTCGACCTCTCCTCGGGCGGCACTCCGGCGGAGAGGAATGTGATAGCAAGAGGGCACGAGAGGCCCGCGATCACAGCCCTCGCTAAAGTGCTGCAGCGTTCGCCAGCCCTAAGCATCCTTCGGCTGGGAGCGACCGCGATCGGGCCCGAGGCAGCAGCCGAGCTTAGCGCTGCGCTTCCGCTATCTTCCTCCCTGATGGAGCTTTCCTTGCCCAGTAACGGCTTGGGCCCCGCCGGTGCCGCCGCCATCGCTGAGGGCGCGGCGCACGCGCAATCCTTAGAGACGTTAAATCTAACGGCGCGGCCATGCAAGACTTCAAAGCTGCAACACTCAAGGAACAGGGATCCACTTCTGAGAACGTGAGTCGTTCGTTTCTAGGGTAACGATATTGGAGATGCCGGAGCTGCGGCGATCGGCGAGAAGCTTTTCGCTGCGAGCGGGGTTGCGCGGCCAGAAGCCACGAGCAGGCCTCCGTCTCCTTTGTTGCGTCCGCCTTCGCCAAGCAGGCCGCCTTCCCCTTCGGTTCGTCCAACGTCGCCAGGCAGCAGTGGCCGGCGTCAGCCGATTGCCACCCGGCTACCTGCCGCACTCTCGCCCGTACGCCTTCGCTCGCTGCAGCTAGCCAGCAATCGTATTGGGCCGGTGGGAGCGCGAGCTCTCGCCCAGGCGCTGTACGCCTGTCCAACGCTGACTTGCCTCAGGCCCCGATACGCGCCGGCCCCGGCACCGTACCTGTCGCCTGCCTCGCCTTGACCAGTTCGTCAAGCTGATCGGTAGGCTGGCACGCAACGAGCTCGGAGATGAAGGAGCGAGGGCCTTCGCCGCTGAGATTGAGAAGGCTGCCAGGGCGTCGGTTAGCACCATCGTCCTAACTGAGCTCAGCCTAGCCTCGAATGGCGTGGGTGATGATGGGGCGTGCGCTTTGGCAGTTGCCTTGAAGTGCAGCGGCGGACACTATCGCGGAGCTGCTGCATCGGCTCCGCTGCGCGTGACAAAACTAGACCTGAGCGCAAACCGGCTCGCGGACCGCGCCGCAGTGGAGCTGGCACACGCTCTCTCGGCCGAGGCTTCCAGTCTACAGGTGCTCAACCTGAACGAAAATGGGATCGGCAACGAGGGTGGTGCAGCCCTCGGGCGCGCACTCCCATCCTCGCCGGGCCTTCGAAGGCTGGGACTAAAGAGCAACCCGCTCGGTGGCGGCGCTGGGGAGGCCCTCGCCGCCGGACTCGAGGGCAGCAGCGTGCTGGCGCTCAGCCTAGAGAACAGCGCTGTGCCCTACAGCTGCGTCGAAGCAGCTGAGCGGCTGGTATTAGCCAATCGGAAGCGGTGGGAGGAAGGCAGGCCGCAGCGGAGCGAGAGCAGGAGGCGTGCGCTCGAGACGACATCGGAAGAGCTCAATCGGGTGCGAGCGCAACTAGCCTGGGAGCGGGCCGAGCTCACGGCGACTGAGGCTCAGTTGGAGGAGGCGGCTGCGCAGCTGTACAGCCTGAGGGGCGAGATTCACTCACGAGAGGAGGAGGACGAGGCTAGGTGCGCTCACCCCCCCCCACCCCACCCCTTTGAGCCATCCCTCTCTTGCTGCTGAGCACACAAGAATTCAGCCATGAGGACGCGTGCCTGTGCAAGTCACCTTTCGCTCCTCTCTACACAGGCTCGCCGCTTGCCAGGAAAGTACCCGTCAGGCCGAGCTCTCGGCTCGGGAAGAGGCTGAAAAGCTCGCCAAAGACCGGAAAATGTGGCACGAGACGCTCAACATGAAGGAGGCTTCACTTCTAATGGCGGAAAAAGCGGCTGCACGCGCGCGAGATCGTATGAAGCGCGCCAATTGCTCCACCAAAGTGGAGGTGCGCAGCGTGGTCGCGGAGGTAGAGCCGCTCCGCGAGGCTGTATTGCTGGCTTCCGCAGCGCTGGAGAGCGCAAATGAGGCTGCGTGCGAGGCGGAGGCGAGACTAACTCAGGAAGCGCTCGGAGAACAAGGTGTGTCACCAATATGTGACAGGTAATGAGGCTGCTAGAGGTGTGTAATGTACTCCTCGTGCCAATAAAAGGAAAAAGGTGCTACACACAGCCGCCTAGTTCACGAACGTGTCTAACCACGCGCACACAAGATATGCGTCCTCGGGTCGGCGTCTCGCGCTCCGCCCATCGAGTCGCGCCCCCGTGGCGCGCGTTCTCTCTGGCGCACCTCTCTAAGAGTGTGCAATGATGTGAACCGCGTTGTTCACCTGCGTTGTGCGCGAGCTGAGCGCGGCGGAGATCAGCTTCGTAAAGTGTTCCGCCGCCTAGAAGCGGGCGGGGGTGGGGGGCGGTCAGCGCGTCGTGGGGCGGCGCTGCAGCTGTGGACGAAGGGACTGAGTGGGCCGTCGCCTGAGTCTCCGATTTGCCGAGCCGAAGGCAGTCGCGCACCCAGAAGATGTCTTCGGCCCGCTGCAGCTCGGGGATGCCCGTCGATAGCATCAGCTGGAAGAGCGTGATGAACTCGTGGCTGTGTCCGCGTAGAATGCCGTACGCTCGGCAGCAGAGGGCTACGAAGTGTTCGTAGTCGCTGTGGCCCTTGTCGCCGAGGACACGAGCGAAGTCTGGGGTGAAGACGAACGGGGCCCGCTCGCGCTTAATCCCAAACTTGGACTTGTAGTTGCCCAGGAAATGGCCTGCATGGGCGCGAGAGACGCGTGCGTTGTGGGGCGTCCTCGTCCAAGCGCGGGAGTACGTGTCACGCGTCCGGATGTAAGAGCAGCAGTTGACAGCAGCGGGGCGCGTGAGGGGAGAGATGTGACCACGCGTGTGGGAGTGTGTGCGGGGTGGCACCAAAGTCGATGTGGAAGAGGTGGCCATTCTTGGAGAGCATCACGTTGTCATTGTGCCGGTCGCCGATGCCGAGCACGTATGTGGCGACGCAGTAGCCCGCGAGCGAGTGCGCAAAGGTCTCGACGGCCGCGGCATACTCGCGCTCGCTCTTGTTGTGCTCGCGCAAATAGTGTGCCATCGGCTCCTTTGCAAACGCGCCGGATGCGCCGCCGCCGTACTCCTTTGTGATATTTGCCGTCGTGTTCGAATTGAGCACGATCTCGATGAAGCCCACCTCGTCGCCAGTCGCGACGACTCCATACGGCGAGAGCCGGAGATCGAGGTCCTCGGCCTCCCACTTTCGCTCCATGCTCCGGATGAGCTGCATCGTCAGCGCGTCCTGCCGCAAGTCGTCGCCGCACTTGAACATGACGGTGACGTCCGTGCCCTGCGGGTCCGCGTTGGAGAAGACCAGCCACAGAGGCACCTTCTTCGAGTCCATGCACCGGCACTTGCTCACAACGAGGCCCGTGCACTCGATGCGGGGGTCTAGCGGCAGCTGGAAGCGCGGCGGTAGCTCCGTCTCGCTGAGCTTCTGCCGCAGAAGCGCAATCCGCTCCGACTTCTTCTCGCGCTGCACCGCCCGTGCGATTGCAATCAGCGACTGCTCAACGCGCGACTGAAGCAGGAGCTTCTCGCGGTGAGGGCCGCAGCAGCGCAGGTACTCTTGTAGCAGGAGGCCGAAGCGCTCCGAAACCTCCGGCAAGTGCATCTCGGCCTTGAGCGCCCAGAAGAACCGGTGGCCGACCTGGTGTGGACAGCGCAGTGCGCGTCGCAGCAGCAGCCGCGCGAGGGCCGAGTCGTGCCGCGACTCGTACTTGAGGACCTGCGTGAGCTGCAGCACCAGCTCGGCGAGGGCCGTGTCGCTCATCTCCCCGAGTCGCTCGACGGCGTATGCGCGCACTTGCGGGTCGGCGAACTTGGCGTCGAGGAGCTTGAGCGCCTGGGTCGGCGATGGGACGGCCCACTTCCGCAGTAGTGCGTGCGCCTCAGCGACAGCCGTGCGGTCGTCCCACTTGCACGACTCGAGCAGCTTGCTCAGCGCCTCGGGCGAGGACGAGACGAACTCGCGGTGCCTCCACACGAGCTCCTTCTCGTCGAGGGAGAGGGGCGAGAGAGGGTCCTGCTCGATGATGCGCTTCAGCCGCAGCACCTCCTGCGTACTGGGCAGAGCTCCCGCCGGGCGGCGAGCCCGCGGCGGCATCGGGGGCGGCGGCTCCGGGGCCGAGGCGCTGTCGAACTCTTCGTCGGGGGGCATGACGACTGGCACGGCGAAGCGGTCGAACGCAACGAAGAGGACGGGCGGCTCTGGCTGGGACGGGTCGAACGTTGCGTTCTCCAAATTGCAGCCGATTGGGTTTGCGCTCTCCTCTGGCCAGAGCCGCAGAGCGTGCGTGCCGTTCGCAAGGCGCTCGTCGTGCCCCACCAGCATCATCGAGACCCAGCCGAGGCTGCAGCTGGTGGCGGCGCCCTCGTCGTCGCGGGCCGCCCGCCCCCCAGCCGGCCGCGCGCAGAGTGTGAAGCAGACGCGGGCGGCGCGAGGAATGTGGTGCAGCGGCAGGCTCGTCTGCAGGCTCGCCGACCAGCTCGGGTTGCTGCCCTCGTCGCAGATCGCCGCTGGCGTCTCCACTGGGTCGCATAACGGCACGCCGCCATGATAGACACCGAGTCGCACGGAGAGAGCCCACACGCCGCTGCAGGCGCCACCACGCCGGGGACTGCTGTAGGCCGCTGCGAGGACCGAGCGGAGCCGTTCTGCAGAGATGATCTCGACTCGCAGCTTGAGGTGGTCTGGAAGGTCGTAGAGAGAGAGAGAGCAGGACGGCGGCCCGCTCGCAAGCGCTGGCTGCGGCGGCTGCGGCGGCACACTGCTGAGGGGCGGCAGGCTGGCGAGCGGGTTGGGGACGAGCGAGAGCGCCACCTCCGCCCCCTTTCTGAGGCAGCGGCGCACGTACTCGTAGCTCACCACGATCCCGCCGTCGAGGTACTCGTCGCAACCGACGACCTTGAGACACATGAGGTGGGCCGGGCGCGAGTCGTCGAGGGTCGCCTTGGCGTACGCCGCGAGTGCCTTCGCGCGAAGCGCGTCCACCGTGGTCGCCGCGTCCACGGGCAGCTTCTTGGTCATCTCGTCCGAGAGGCGGACCGTCGCGGTGAATTGCTCGGGGAGCCACGACGCGTTCTGAGACTCGCAGCGGAAGGTGGGGAGGTGGCGCCACACGGCCGCGGCCGAGTGTGCTGCGGCCTCCGTCGGCCTCAGCGCGCGCATCGCAAGGCGGAAGGCGATCGGCTCGGCCGACTCGGAAGACCAAGCGAGGGGTGGCCCGAGCAGCTCATGCACTGCAGCAGCGCTGCCGCTCTCCTCTGCGGCGACGGCGCGTGGCAGCGTCGCTTCGGAGAGTCTGCAGAGCCGCAGCACGGGCGCCCGCCGATACTGCAGGTGCTCGCGAACCGTCGTCACTTGCGAGAGTGGCAGCTCGGACTCGTCGCCCTGCCCGGGACCGGCGCTGCTCTTGGAGCCGCGCAAGACTTCTCCCGAGACCGCCACTTGGAGGACCCACTCCGTGTCGGCGCTAGAGTTTCCCGAGAGACCCGCTGCGGAGCGCCCCAACAGGCGGCGCCTCATGAGGACGATGGCGTCGGCGACGGTGTGGGTGAGCGACAGCGTGACGAGGAGTGAGCTTCCGTGCGAGGGCACGACGCGGACGGCAAAGTGAAGCGGCAGCTGCGCGGTATAGCTCCGTGAGGCGTGCTGTTGGGCCCGCTCACAGAGGGCTTCCGTAGCCACAGCCAGCTCTGCTCGCGTCGGCCAGTCGAGCCTGTAGCACGCGTCCAGCATGGCCTCCACCGCCGCCTCGGCCGGCGGAACGTCGTTGAGGCACCCTTTCACGAGGTCGCTCGACAGCTCTCCCTCGGGCAGACTCCCCGGGGACTGGTCGAGGCTGCACGCGAGCGACGCTAGCCGCGCGAGCAACTGTGCTGCAGCAGTCGACGTCCGCGCGGCGCCATCGGACGGAGGCGACGGCTCGGAGGGGCCGCGCTTGCCAAAGGCGGCATAAGAGATGACGGCAACGTACCCCACCGACGCACCGGTGGCGTCCGAGCGTCGAGCGCCGCCCGCGAAGAGCTGGGAGAAGCCGATGGCCTCCCCCGCGCCCACGCGGCGCGATCCAGGCTCCCCAGGCTGCCCTCCCCTACCGGTAGCCGACCCAGGCTCCCCTACGTCAAGCAGGCCCTCAAGCACGAGGCAGACAAACGAGGCGGGCTGGCCCTCTCTCAGGATGACGTCGCCGGGCGTGAAGCGCACGATGGCGCACGCGTCGCTGAGCGCGGCCACGTTTGCGAGGGAGAGGGCGCCATGCGCCCAGGGCGAGTCGCGGAGGCGATGTAGCAGCTGGACCGCGGTCGCGGGCGGCACTTGAGAGGGAACGGCGCCGGCGGTGCCTCGAGGGCTGCTTCCCCCGCCGCGCGACCGACCGTCGTCCCATGTGCTGTCAAAGGTGCTGCTGAGCGGCCTCTGGAGGACGCCGCAGCAGAAGGCCTCGAGCGGCAGCGAGCGGCCGCGCATCTCCCAGCTGAGCGCCCGGAAGCGCGCGAGCAAACCGTCCTCCTCTTCCTCGCAGCCGGCCTTGGAGGAGGAGACCGAGCCGCGCGCGGCCGAGTCGACCGCGGCGGCGGTGATTGCAGAGGCGAGCGCCGACCTTGTCGCGTTGCACCCGGCAAAGGTGCCGCTCATTCGGTCGAGGTCGGCGTTGCCGATGAGGCATATCACCCCTGGCTCCACGCCCACCACGTCGGAGGGCCTTGCCTCGGCAGAGAAGAGCCCCTCCGCGCCGAGGAGGTCGCCCGCTGAGCGAAGGACGAGCGAGGCGTCGCCGCCGACCTCCTCGCCGACGGAGCCCTGCAGGATGAGGCCGATGAACGTGGGCGCCTCGCCCACGCAGAGGAGCGGCTCCCCCGCCTCGAAGCCCGCCACCGCAGACGCGAGCGCGAGCTCTGTGAGGAGCTCGTCCGACAGGGCGAGCAGCCAGCGGCCCTCGCCGCCGGGAAGATGCGCGACGCGCCGCTGCAGCCCCTTGAGCAGGCCGAAGGCGTCGGCGGCCGCAAGCTCGCCCGGCAGAGACGTGTAGGGGAGATCCGCCTGCTCGTTTGAATTACTGGAGCCGGAAGACCTCACCGACTCTGCCCTCGAGCCGAGCGACACCTTGCGGTCCAGGTCGACCGAATCCTGGAGTCGGAGGGATCGCCGGCTGCCGCTGGCCGAGACACGCGACCCGCTCCGCGACACCGCCGGCCGAGACGCCACCGGCAGCCGCAGCTTGCTCGGGGTCCGCAACACGCTCCAGGTCCCCTTGGCGCTGTTGGCAGGAGGGAGAGCGCAGGCAATCGTCTCCTCCGCCTCCTGGGAGCAACCCCATCCCTGCGCCGCCTGCTGCTCCAGGAGCTGGCACACGCGAGCGTCCACCTGCGCGGGGGCAGCACGTGCTAGGGGTCGGCGCGGGCGTAGCACTCCTAGCGGGCAGCAAAAGGGAGCACTCACCTCTGCCTCCGAGACGTGGGCACCACGCTTGTCCATCGCCGCGCGCGCGCAACAACTCGAGAGCTTGAGGCCGAGCGGTGGATTTTCCCGGCCGATGAGCGCGTCGAGCCGTGCAAACGGAAGCGTGGCGAGAGCGCCGGCCTCGGCCGAGACAAATGCGCAGCTGCGGACACTCCTCGCAAAGAGCGCGTCCGAGCCAATGAATGTGCCGACGCCGAGCGGCGCGCCCGCGGCGCCGGACGGTAGAACCTCGGCCACGGATCCCTGCAGCACGATCAGCATCGTCGTTGCCGGCTGCCCCCTCGTCAGCACCTCGACGCCCGCTTCAAAGCGGGCGACGGGAGAGACCAGCTTCGCGAGCTCTACGATTTGCTGGAAGGTGAAGGTCGAGAGGTCCTCCGAGTGGTTCTGCGCGTTGACGAGGAGCAAGAGGGCCTCCTCCTCGTCCGCCATGCGAGCGAATGTGCGCGGTGCATCCCGGGGCGACCGAGCAAAGGAGGCGTGACACAGTTTTTCCTGGGTTTCTTTTGTCTCTTTTTCTCTCTCTCTCTCTCTGTGTGTGTGTGTGTGTGTGTGTGTGTGTGTGTGCGCGCGCGCGCGTGTGCGTGTGCGTGTGCGTGTGCGTGATAGAGTTGTTTTGGGTTCTCTTTTTGGATGGCGGCACTTTGCCTCTGCCCCGGCCTCCCTCTCTGCCTTCTCTCCGCCCTCCCCCCGCGCTGCAGCCCGCCCCGCCTGTCCGCCGCGCCGCCCGCGGTCATCCTCACGCGCGAGCGCGGCAAGAACGGCAAGCTCGACGCGCTGCTGCGCGAGCGCGGCGTGCCGACTGCGGAGCTGCCGTGCATCGCGTTTCAGCAGCTGCCCGCCGGGCAGGCGGAGCTGCCGCCGGCCCTCGCGGAGGAGACGCCGGCCTGGGTCGTCGTCACGTCGCCCGAGGCCGCCGGCGTGCTCGCTGAGGGCTGGGAGCGCGCCGGCCGGCCTCACCTCCGGCTAGCGTCGGTCGGCGGGGCGACGGCCAAGGCGCTCCAATCGCTCGGGCTGCGCTCCGCCTTCACGCCGACCAAGGCGACGGGGAGGGCACTGGCAGAGGAGCTGCCGCTCGACCACGGCGACAGCGGAGGCGGCGACGGCGCGCCGCCGGCGGTGCTCTACCCTTGCTCTGCGCTCGCCGCCGACACCGTGTGCGCCGGCCTGGAGCGGCGCGGGTTCGGCGTGCGCCGCATCGACACGTACACGACGGTGGCGGCTGAGTGGGGGCCGTCCGAGGAGGAGGCCGCTCGCGCCGCGTCGGTCGTCTCGTTCGGCTCGCCGTCCGCAGTGCGCGTCTGGCACGAGCGGGTGTGCCCTTGGTGGAGAGAGAGGCCCGCCTCCCGCGCGCGCGCGTGGCAGCGCCGCCACCCAACCACTCGCCGCCGCTGCAGGTCGGCTCCGGCGCCGTCGCCGCCTGCATCGGCGAGACGTCTGCGGCGCAGGCGCGCGAGCTCGGCTTCAGCCAGGCGCGTGTGCGGGAGGGCAGGGAGGGAGGGGAGAGAGGGGAGGGAGAGAGGGGCCCGAGGCGGTGAGCGACCTGCGCCCGACGCAGGTGATCGCGCCCGACTCGCCCGGCGTCGAGGCGTGGGCCGAGACCATTCTCTCTCTCGGCCTGTGGGGGCCATCAGAGTAGCCGCAGCGCGCAGGCGAGCCGGCGCCGGGTCCGGTCGACACATCTCATCGTCATGGACGGCTTGATTACTGCCTATTATACTCTGTTGCATCTCGGTTACGTTCATGGTTACGTTTTCGCCCAAAGCCTTACTTTTGCCAAAACCGCGTGGTGATTTCGAGTGTTCTGACTGCATCGTGCATGCTGTGTACACACACCACACAGCTCCACAGTGAGACACAAAGCACAAACGACAAAGTGGTCCAAAAAACCCCCATTTATGCATTAAAAAAGCGCGATGCGGCCGCGCCGGGGAGCCAGGTGTGTACGACACCCCACCGACAGACTAACGGGTCGCGGGGAGCGAACACAGCCTGTCAGCGATCGCGTTACTTTTGCGGAGTCACCTCACACACCGACCAGTGTCGATCACAACTCAGTTCTCAAGGCGCTGCCCTCACTGGTGCTGGGCGGCGCCTCGCCAGCAGCACCCGCTCGTGCCGCCCGCGCCTCCACCGCAGCCTTCGCCGCCGACTGCAGCCGCGCCGCCGCGGCGTCGTCGAGCTCGCCCGGCTCCCACCCGTGCTTTTCGCGCATCTTGCGGTCGTGCTCCGCCTCGGAGGGGCGGAAGCGGGAGGCGGCAGCGCTGTCCTCCACATGCGCGCCAGTGAGCGCCGCAAAGAAGACGCAGGCGGCAAGGTACGAGCCCAGGCGGGAAGGGTGGAGGTCGTCCGGCGCGTAGAGACGGCGGAAGAGGGAGGCGGGCGACAGCGGGTCGCGGCCCGCCTCCACCTCCTCTCGGTGGACGAGCTCGAACGCGTCGCCGACGGGAGCCAGCTCCGCCTCCGCCCCGGCGGCCCGCAGCAGCTGCGTGTAGCCCTCGCAGCCCGCGGTCGTCAGCCGCTGCATCGTGGCGTAATCAGGGTAGCGGGCGCGCAGCCGGGCGTAGGCGCAGCCCGCCGCGTGGCCCCATGTCCCGTAGAGCAGCACGCGACGGCCGGCGAGGCGAGGCGCGAAGAAGTCACGCAGCGCCGACTCGGACGCGGCGCGGTCGCCTGAGTCGGCGCCGCCCGGGACGGCGGAGTTGTCCTGCAGGACTGCGACGTCCCACGGCTGCTCCAGCAGCGCCGCGACGCTCGGGTCAGCGGCGTGCTGCGCCAGTCGCTGGCCACCCGGCGTGACCTGCCCGCTCGAGGACGAGACGCCGCCCGCCGCGAGGAGGCCGGCGAGCATCAGCGGCAGGTCGTGGTAGTAGACGTAGCTGTTTCCAATCCACGCGATGTGCATTGTGTCTAACGTGTGGGAACAGAACCCAGGGGAGCTGAGCAGCGCCGGCCCGGCGGAGCAGAGTTCGGAGGACTCGGTGCTTGCGGCAAAAGAGAATTTTGGAATTCACCGTGCTTACTTTTTGGCCCTTTCCCTGCGAACGCGCACCCCCGGGGCTAGGGCTCTCTTGCCCGCAACCCGATCCCGATCATCCGGCCCGCTGGGTGCGCTTCTCAGCTCCCCGGCCCTGGATGTGAGGCTGATGACTGCACTCCAAGTGCTCCAAATTCAGTCAGTCAGGCGTCGCACGACACGATTCACGCGACAGGCGAGGCGCGGGCGACGGCTTCCTCAGAAGCCGTCGCCCGCACCACAGGAGCCCGACCCGAGCAACCCCGCCC
>Ga0115008_10001874_pt1 | contig 17316 bp, 15 predicted proteins | sample FraStrMetagenome_FD_87164 | JGI IMG/M metagenome (GOLD analysis project Ga0115008, IMG submission 87164) | Marine eukaryotic phytoplankton communities from Arctic Ocean - Fram Strait ARC3M Metagenome | ecosystem: Environmental > Aquatic > Marine > Oceanic | place: Fram Strait | collected...
GAACTTGCTCAGCTCAAGGCCAATCCAATTGTTGTCAGCCAAACATGCTCGAATCCGGTCGAGTATTTTGTCTTTGTGGCCATTTTAATCGCTATGGTAAGAAGCTAGAAACCATAACGTTGAAAAAAAAAAGTTATAAATTTATTGAATTTTATCAGCTTTAGTCGAAGATTTTGACTTTATATTTTTGAAAATCCGCAATCATTTGTCAACTTAAACTCGTTTTAGGCTCTAGAATTGATTGTTCTGCTCATGTATGTCTGGAAGCGATACGGTCAAATTCTCAAGAAAGAGATCCATCTTCGAAAATCATCCTACTACGGCAGAAAATCGTCGGTTTTCGCATCTCGATTCTACGACTTGTCAAACTCGCAAACTCGTGATCAAGGAATTCTCGGCCACGACATGACTGCAAATGGAAAATTTTCGCTGAAAAAATAAAAATCGCATGCTTTTTTATTACATAATTGTCGACTGCTATCTGCATACGCGCTCTTGGGCACGCTTCATGCACCTCATGCATGGGAGAACACGGCTCCTTATCGCTTTTTTGTATTTCATAATTATGAAAATATTTCAAAAGAAGCTCTGTTGTTTTTATCTAACTGATAATGTCTTCTCAAAGTCTATATAATTGTGCGTCTTCTCGGTATTTTTTCAGTCCCTTAATTTACGATGAAAATTCTCTCGCAGATAATCTTGCCTTTAACTATTTTTGCATTTGCAATTTTGAGTCCGCTTTTTCTGAAAAGAAGAGAATTTCGAGGTCCTCTATTGACGAGCTCCGGAGCTTTTAAGACCACTTTGTCGACGGCAACATTCTCATCATCGGCGAAAACAGTGTCAACCTCAACCGCTGCGTCATCTACAACATCAGCATCGACAGCAGTGTCTGAGATGACGTCTCAAACACCGTCAGCATCAACTAGGGCACCGAAGATAGCGACATCAGCAAAAACTTCAATGATAACTTTAACATCAGCGTCTACGACAGCGTCAATGACAACATTGATAACAATGTCAACCGCAGCGACGACAGCGGTATCCACAACACCATCAAAGACTACTCTACCAATTTTGACAACAGAATTGCAACAAGAATGCCAATCCTGCGATTGTAAACAAAAGAAAAACTGTCTAATTGACTTTTTTGGAAACAACAAAGAGACCGAGTGCCGAGATCGCGGCTGTCGGTGGTGCGAAAACCAAAACGAAGAACCAAAATGTATCAAAGGTCCAAAACCAGAGCAGAGTCAGTGTAATTTGGAGAATAATGAAAAAGCTGATTGCGGATTTTTTGGAATAACGTAAGCCTTAAAATTTTAAATATATATTAATTTTATTTTAAGAAAAGAAGAATGCGAAAACGCAAATTGCTGTTGGCAAGAATCAGTTTTACTCAAATATTCTCGTGATATTCCCTGGTGCTTTTACCCAAACGGCTTCGGTTATTAATTTTTTGTCTGTGAAAATATTCAACAAACATGATTCGGCAACAACGCACGCTATTTGCACAGTAATCGTGCTCTTGTGCAAACTGATCGGACCGTCAAAAACGCATTTTTTGCTATTAAAAAGATGAAAAGTCTTATTTTTCTGTTTTTGCAGTTGTTAAATGCACGAATTAAAGTAAGAGAAAAACGAGGAAAATGGCAGGACACATTAAGTAATGTAAAAGAAAAAATCAAAGACGTTATTGTGAGTGATGAAATCAGTCCTGAAGCCGCTGCTGCTCTCGGTCCAGCAACATTTTATGATTGCAAAAATACAGTCCACTACTGGCCACGAGAGGGCGGTCTGACGATGGGCTGTCATGTCTTTAATTGGAAAGAGGCGTCCAGTGTTTCAAAAAATGGTAAACCTGGCCGAAAAACTTTCGAACAACAAGTCAAAAACTGGCAATCAAAAGCAAGAATTCCAAATTTTCAAAGCTACAAGCTGCTTTTGGCCGATGCCACGAACACTCTTACAGTAGTTGAAATCGAAGTAATTACAGTTACTGACAATCGAATTTATTTCAACACGCCTGCGGTCGATTCAAACTGGTCCGAAGGCGTTCTTGTGATAAAAATCGACGATTATGAAACAGAAATTTCAAGCCAAATTCTCTTCCATGATTTCGACGATATTAAATTTTGGCCAATGGTAATGGAAGGCAGTAAAGAGCAGAAAAAGGGCGATCCAGCGCAGTATTCTTTGATAAGGGATCTTAAAGGAACCGACAAAGCTGGCCGAGAAGTCAAATATCTCCAAATTAATTTGAATAAAATCACCGGCCATCACACAGAATACAGTCTCGACATGCTAAAATACTTCGTCTTTCACAGTTCTCTCGGATTTTTCAATACGAAAAAGTATTCGCAAAATGTCACGATTTCACATTCGGAACGAGTCACAATGAGTGAAAATTTGGGCGACGAAAACTTCAGTGGACCGATTATCTTCAGCGCAAGAAGTGTCGAGGCGTTTTTGAACAGCGGGAACGCCAATATTCTGCGATTTGAAGCTATGTACGAGTCAGAACTCGCGCATTATTTGCAATGGAAGAATTCTGAGCTCCGATTTAGGTATAAAATAAGAAATTCTAACTAAGAATTAATTCTGTTTCTATTATGCGAGGAATTACGATAAAAGATTTGTTTATTTTGGGTATAAACTGGGTTACTCCAAAACGTGAACAAAGTTGTTTTCATGCGAAATAGATCAAAAACTACACGTTTTCAAAAATAACGATTGATCAAAAATAACTTTTACCTTCAGCCTTGGAACTCAAAGCAAAACCATCGGCGTTATTCGAAATCCATGGAAAAACAAAGTTGCAATCGGTCTTGGCGTATTCTTTTCCATCTTTTTCGCACTTCTTGTTGTCATCGGATATCTCTACTGGAAGAATAAAAAGCAAAAAGAAGATAATATAAATAAGCTCGAGCAGAATCGGCTACTTCCTCTGTCGATCGTGGTCAATAATGAGAAAGCATTCCAAGAATATGTGAAGCAAGTTGAAAAGACTGATCAAAAACTAGCGCAAGGGCTGAAGAAACTTTATATACCGAATCACAGGATTGAAAGAACGGAGAAGATTCTTGGTAAAGGACAGGTAGTTCCCTCGACAGAATTTAGTAGAATTTTTCTATAATCTTGAAAATTTTAGAAAAACTGTTCAAAAAAACAAAAATTCTAAAATATTGAAATATTAATTACTTTTTTCGTTGATTTTTTGTAAGGAATTTATTAAGTTTGGAGTTGTCTCCGTAGCAATCGTTGATGGGCGAGAATGCTGCGTCAAAACTTGTCGGGCTGATCTTTCGCCGCCTGATGATGTCGGAAAGAGTTAAAAACAAAATAGAAAGCAAGCTCATGGATTCAAATTTTTTAACTCCGCAAGATTATCGAGAAGTGGAGGCATTTCGCAAACGCATGCTCGAGCTGAACCAGGATTTATTCAAGGAGATTTTTAAAGAGGCATTCGAAATGGCAAGATTCGAACATGAAAATATTATGAAATGCGAAGGCATCAGCTTGGATGAGAAGTTAAATCCCGAGGCACGTTTCTTAAAAATCATTTCTCGTCAAGATTTGAAGTTTTTGAAACGAAAAAAAAGATTATCTTACCACTTATGGACAAAGGAGATGCTCTGACATTCATCAGATCGCCAGAAAATCCGGTGACTTACAAACTGTGTATGCAATTTGCAATGAATGCAGCTGATGGAATGGACTATTTATCGACGAAAAACGTCATCCACAGAGATTTGGCTGCTCGTAACTGCTTGTTAGAATCTTATGGAGGTATGTCATAGCTCAGAGCTAATATAAGTAAGATGCCTAAATATAATATGTTTAAAAAAAATAATAAATTCCGCTTGAAAATTAAGAATACAGACATTACTGAATCAAAGAAAAATATTTTATTTTTATGTTTTTGGTATAATTAAGGTTTTTTCATTCAGGAAAAATCAACCTTCGAATATCTGATTTCGGCCTTGCAAAACACATGGAGAACGCATACGGCGACTACGATCAATACAGCATGCAGACGATGACAAAGCTTCCGATCAAGTGGCTCGCTCCCGAGGTTCTTAAAAACAAGCAGTTTACGACAATGAGCGATGTTTGGGCATTTGGTATTTTAATCTGGGAAATTTTTACGCGCGGACTTATTCCTTACGGCCCGCAAAATAACTGGAAAGGTTGGCTTGTTGAAAAATGATAAAAATTTTAATCGTTTTTAGAACTGGAAGACTATTTGCAATGCGGGAAGCGCCTGGACAAGCCTGACCATTGCGATGACGATCTGTACGACACTCTTTTGTATTGCTGGCAATTCGAAAGGCAAAAGCGTCCGAGCTTCCAAGACCTTTCTTCCTTCTTCCGCGAGCACTACAAGAAGCTAAATAAAAATGTGAGTGAAAAATAAAACACCATAAAGCTTATTTTTTCAAACTCGTTTATATTTTTTAGAAAATATTGTTTCTTAACGCTTTCATAAGTTATACCATACTATCAATATTTGTATTCCTCCTATTAAGAGGACCTTTTTAATAGAAAAAATTTCTAGAGCCAAGAACAAGGCATCATATGAAATTTAATTTTTATGCGTTTTCATAATTCAATTTTTAATTATTGCTTTATCTGTGTAATGATAAACCATGAACTAATCCTTTTAATTTATTCAACCCCGTTTACGGGGTCCTATGATCACAAACTATTTTTTTAATTTGAAAAGTCGCGTTCTAGAATCTTTCTCTGCCGATTAAAAACTATAAGTACTTAAAAAAATAAGTATTTTTATACTTTTTAACTTTAGAAATATCATGAAGAAGAATTCAATATTCTCTCTTCTTTCCAAGAATAATAAAATATTTGACACCCGATGTCGGGTTATAATTTGTAAACCTGAAACGGAAGTTTCCTATCGGACCACGCGTTGGTCGTTTTTTTTCAAAAATGAACGTCTCAATTCAGAGCATCAGCAAGCGTCGACCAACTCAGCTTAAAATGCCTCAAACACCCGAAAATACCGACTTTGAAATATCTTACGGGCACGAACCGAAGTCGAATCCACTTTCAATCAAGTCGAATCAGATCTACAAAGCTGATCCAAAAATAATAGCGACCCAAAAGAGCTCAGATTTACCAGCCATGGAACATTTTGACAGCAATTTGGATGATTACGTCACAGTCCCGGATGGAACAGTAACTGAAGGCGATTTTAGGAGCTTCAATGATTATGATGAAGATGATACTTATGTTCAGCCAAAAGGGTTGAACAGCTCTGTGGATGTTTGAGATGGATGTAAATTTAGATTTCCTGACTCCGAAAAGACCTTTTACTGATGAATAAATTTAAACACAAAATAAACAACTTTAGATTCTGGTGCCTAGAATTTCTGTTACACGTTCCAAAAAGACCTCAGCCGCTTTTTATTAATTAATAACACAGAACAGGAAAATATTATTGTTTTCAATAAATACTTAGTCTTCATTTTGGATCAGGTACTAATTGATATTTGATTGTAGTACATTTTAACAAAGTAAGATTTATCAAGAAATCTGCGTTTATTTAGTAAATAACATAAAAATAGAAATTCATGTTTATGGAGCACGTGTTGTACCACTAAATTATTCCGACGACTACAGATGCTAAGCAGGGTATTAATAAAAATATTTTTATTGAACATCGTGAAAATTGTTTTGTTTTGTGAAAAATTAACCCTTGCTGGTAAGAATCCGAAAATATATTAAATTTGGATTTTTGACGCGAAGCTTCGCTCCGCGCTTTGGGCCATTTTTAGGAAACAATTTTTTGTAAATTTACCCTGAACAGGTAAATTTTATAAGAAGGAAAATGATTTCTTTCTAAAATATGAAATATTTCCTTTTTCAAAAAATTTAAAATTTGAAATTTAAGCACGGATGATCTTGGGAAGATATTTTATCTCAAGACCTGCAGGGGCAAAGGAAACACGACAGCTTGGTTGAGCGGTGTGGCTCCCCTCGAAATTGCTAGCGCGGTTTGACTTGCGCAACCTGTGAAGTTTCTTGGGTTTTTGGATGCGTCTGATTTTTTTTAAATAACTACGGTTTTATTTTTATAACGAGGGCAATCAATTATTTTTGATATTTCCAGTTTTGAGTGTCCTAAAAACTCTAACAAAAGACTTCAAGATGATAATAGAATGGTTTTGACAAAAATAGTTTCAGACGACTTAGTCTGGTATTCCAAATGAAGATTCCATCCTGCTCGATGAATTTCGCTAAAGATGGCTGAGCGAAGCGAAGCTTTGCGTTAATGATCGAAGTTTTAGATATATAGACTTTGCTTCGCTTCGCTTAGCCATTTTAAGTGAAGTTTTAAATAACAACAAATGAGGTTTTAGAAACGATTTTTCATGTCTTAAAAATTCGTTGATAAGCCTTGAAGAAACGTTCTGTCAAATCAGCTGAGTGAAACTTGAGAAAAAGATAAGCTAGAAAGAGTTTGCTGAAGAGTTTGTGAAAAATTAACACTCGCATCGTATTTTTAAGCACTTTTAAAAGCAAGAGCACATTATTTAATTCAAGTTATTCACAAGAATCATAAACAACTAATGATGGTAGTTAGAAATATCTTCATTAACGCAAAACGCGCGAATCCGAGTTCCTCTGATGGCGCTCCTGAGCTCCAGCGGCGCGCTGCGCGGTAGCGATGGATGACGCGATTTAAAATAAGCGACGAATCCTTCGATACAGCCTTGAAACTGATAACAAAAATTAATACTGATTTTTTTTCAATCGACAACAAGAGTTTAACGTGCTGATCAGGAAAATCTGTAAGTAATTGGAATAAAATAATATTGAATAAGTAAAAAAAATCTTTATAAAACGATTTATTAACCCCTTTTCGTAAAACCAGCAATTCAGTTTATTTTCGGCCCTTTTTCTGGCTGCTTGTCTTCGTAGAAAAAAAATAATTTTTACATTCGCTAATTTTTACATTTGAAGCGCTAATGTCTGTCAAAAAATGTTATGCAACACTGAATTTTCTGATAGTAAAAAATACACAAGATGAAAATTGATAATGTACCAAAAATTGTAGCGTTCCGGTTTTGAATTATCCGCACCGGTAATGCGTTGCCGCCGCGTTAGGCTGCTTGCGAATACCCAGATGCCAAATCAAATAAGCATCTCGTACGTAATATCCAGTCCCCGTTTTGTACCCTCGATTTAATTTTCATCAAAGTTGAAATTACTTTCCGATTACAAAAATTTTCAGCTTTTTTCTTCGGCAAAAAATACAGACAGGTCATTTAATAACCGCGTCTTGATTTTTTCTAAAAATGAACAATGATTGCTGCATTTTAATCTGAGATCAGCTGCGAAGACCATTTTTGAAGAGCTCAGCTCACGCAAGCAAAAAAAGCGTGGCATTACTGAAACCTCACCTGACGCTTGGTACGTCGATAATGATTATTTTTAAAAATCATTTTTTTTTCTTGGTAAAGCTAAAAATGTCTTTTTGCTCATAAAAGGGGCCTAAAATTTGTAAATGACAAAAACCATAAGAGTTGTTTGACTTGATGAAAAATGGCAAGTGAATAATTTCATCAAATTTGATAAATTCTCGACATATTTGTATGGTTTTATAGTTATTATGTCATCAAATAATAATTCAAAAACTCAGTGAAAAATGGTCAAGCTCAAATTTCTGGCGTTCGCCGCCAGTTCCGTTCACAGCGAATCGTCCTCAAGCTGCGCTCAACCTTCTTCTTGGTACAAAAACTTATCGAGGTAATTTAACACATTTATTTTTTCGTTAAATCATGAATATAACAAAACAAAAATCTGTATTATGAAATCTTAAATGCAAGATGCTACCAAAAAAGGATTTGGCAGATGTTGGCACTCGAGCTCAGTGGTTTTTCGATGATTTGATTTTTCAAACTGAGAAAGCAGATTAGAAATTTTATTTTTGTTTGTCCGACTTTGAGTGGTCTTGAGACGCGTGCTTGTTATTCGGATAAAAACGCAAATAAGCAATATATTGGATAAAATTATAATTAATCTAAACACGTTGAATTCTAGCCGGGTTAATTTCTCATGCGAAGATGGCACCGGCCACGCGAAGAAATGTTCAGTCAGCTGCCCAGAAAACTACATGCCTTCGATTACAGAAATTTCCTGCTCATGCTTCAGAGAAAGGTAAAAAATATGTAAAATTTTAACGAAATTGAACAAAAAATGAGTTTTTTTACTGAAATATTCAATTAACAATCCGTCAGTTATCGCGCCAGTTAACAGGGAACCACGTGCTTTTGCGCTAAGTCAAAATTCTGTGATCAATCCGATTCAAGTAATCTGCAGATTACTTACTCGGTTAAGCGCTGATCTTTTTAGCTCGTTTTTTATGCGTTCATGATTGAAATTTCTCCAAAAAAGCGGAGTTTTTGAACTTCCGAAAAAAGTTAAATTGACACTTCTTCATCGACAGATATTTGAAGCTTTTTGAGTGCAAGTTCTTGAGAACTGCTTCTCACAAACGTAAGCTTTCTCGAGTTTTTGGATTTTTAAACCAATTCATACAAAAAAAAAATATTTTTTATTCTCAGAAATTATTTTTTTATCCAAAAAAATCTTATTTTTTGAACAACTGTTTCTGTTTACGAGAAGGTGCTCCGTGTTTATAAATTAATCCTTTTTCAGTGGTGTTTCGCGAAACAAATGTCGATGGCAGCCGAAACGGTCCTTGTACAAGCCGAGATGCATTCCAGCCGAGCCAGCTAACGCGAGACGTGAGTAAACTCTACCTTGATTGATTATCAGACAAAAAGCCAGACTCTTTTTAAAAAAATAGGAAGTTCGAATTTTGTGGACGTGTAAATTACAAATCCAAATCAGATGTTTTTCGTCTGATCAGGTTCACCAGATTTTTCTTGTTTTTGCTTTTTAAAAACAAGTTCAAATACAAATTCGGCTTCAGATTTTCTAATTTAAAAAACGCCAATTTTTACGGCGAAAATCTTGTCGAAATCAATGTTAATCATTAACACAAATTCGAGGCAATTTCTAACTGTGTTTTAGGTCAGCAGAGGTTTTTACTGTCATCAGAAAGCAAACCAGTAAAAATCCCGTTCAATGCGGATTTTGAAAAAGTCGTCCTAACTTCTTGGCAAGCGAGGGAAAAAAGACAGAATGGAGAAAAAATTCCGAATAAATATGTTTTGAAAAGACCAGATGACATTTCAAAGCCGAAAAGAATAGACGAAAATGGATTGATGGCTAGATCAAACCAAAAAAATTCAGCTCAGTACGTTTTTGAATATATTTTTCAGAAATAAAACTTTGAAAAAAAATTAAAAAAAAAACTTATTTTCTTATTTTTTTCATTTTTTAAAAATTTTGATTTTGGGCATTTTTCAACAATTCTTACGACGCTGCAAAAATTTTTTTTAATCTTTTGTATCATCTTCTTTATTTTTCTTATGAGCAAGTCTCACGCAATGAATATTTTTCTAAGACGTTATCATTTTTCCAATTCAAACTATAATTTGTCTTTTCCACAAATTCTTCTTCTCATCACTAAAATTCTCCTTCAGATGGAAAGAAAAGCTCGTGAGCGGCGTCTACCAAGTTCCGTTCAAATTTGGCTCTCGCACTGAATTTGGATTTTCCGATTCGACTAAACAATCGATCAGAGATCATTTAAAATGGTTCAATTCTGAAGCAGGAAAATGCATCGTTTTTAAAGAAGAAAATTCGGAAGACTTTGAAGGATCAAGACTGAAGATTGTCGGGGCACAGTCTGGATGCTGGAGCTTTATTGGAAAAACGCACAAAGAACAGCTGATCAGGAATGGTGATGGAAATATTTATAATAAAATGCATTTAAATAGCAAATTTTTCTTTAAAAAACATGTTAAAAAAGACTTAATTTTCTTCAATCCGATTTTCTAAAAAAAATAAAACGTTTCATCAGAACATAAAAAATCTACCCGCAAAACAGCTCTTCTGCCCTTAAATTCACTAGAAATGTTTGAACAAGGGTAAGCGTGCGAAATGTTTAAAATTTACGGACGAGTTTACACAATCGCTGGCTCGTTTGAGCTGGAAACTCGATTCAATTGAATATTATGCGACTGCGGCCAAAAGCACAAATCAACTCGATTTGTTTCATTTGCATTTACTGAATTTTTTGTCAGCATTTACTTTTTTTGAAAAAAAAATCATTTTTACTCTAAAAATCAAAATATTAAAAAAATTAACAAAATACTAATTTATAAAATTTTAAGATAACAATTTTCATGATAAAAATATTCGAAATTTATTAAAAAAAATAATCTTTGACAAAACAGAAAATTTCATGGATTTCGTTATTTTTTATCAATTATTTATCCAAAAAAGAAGGTTTCAGAAACGCTCAAGATAAAAAAATTGTTAGATAACTTCACTTGAATTGAACGTGTCTTGTACCAGTTTTTCGCTAAACTGCCACAACTCGAATTCCGCAGAGCCATTCCGCGGACGACAATCTCCGTCAATTATTGAGCAACGTTGTTGATAAAATTTCTCAAAATTTTTATTATCTTAAAATCCATTTTAAAAAAATTGATATGGCGAGATTGCTCAATTTAGAAAGCGATAAAAAATTCATCGAAAAAATTGCCCCTTCGAATTTTGTTTGTGCGCGCCAAGTGATACGCGCTGATATCGTGTTTGCACAGCAGAGTGAGCCTCACGCATTTTTGGACTAGCTGCCTCCAATCGCGTAAACCTTGACAACGTTTTTTCCGTAATCGGTGCAAAGCTGCGCGCTTTACGTTCACTTTGCATAAAAAAGAAAAAGCATTGGCGATAAAGAAATTCGTTTTTCAAACACTAGAACTTCCGTTTTTCACCAAAAAAAGTCTTGGATCAGGCTGCCACACTCTTGGAAGGTCACTTCACGAATTCTTCCACGCGCTTGGCTTCTTGCACGAGCATCAACGACCCGATCGAGACAGTTTTGTGGATGTACACTGGGAAAATATCAGAAATGGACATGCTCAGGATTTTGCGAAAGTTGCGCAAAATCAATTTGTTGATAATTTTGTTGGGTAAGATACATTTTCAGAAATCATCAAATTTTTTCATTAAATTTTTTTTTGTAAAAAGAGTTATTTTTAATTTTTTATTATATCATAAAAAGTTTTTTCAAAAAATAACTCTTTATACAAAAAAAAAATTTAATTAAAAAAATATCTCGATAAAGTATTTAAGTTATGAATGTTTTTTTTGAGATTTTTTACTATTTTTTGTTTCAGTTACGATATAAACAGCGTGATGCACTATTCTGAAGACGCCTTTTCAAACGGTCACGGTCCAACTCTGACCCTCAAATCCAACCTGAGCCCACTCACAACCGGCCAACGTCTCCGTCCAACAACCAAAGACATGATGGGAGTCTGCAAAAGTTACGGCTGCGATGCAACTTGCAGCAAAGATCTTGAAATGTGCGACTCTGGCGGCGAGCAATATTTTGCTTCTCGCAAATGCGACGGATTCGCGGATTGCTCGGATGGATCTGATGAAGCTGGTTGCGGAAGCATGTGCTGCAAAAAATGGGAGTTTGGAGGAGAAGTTTTTGAGGAACAGGGAACTTGGGCTGGACAGGCGTGGTACAGGAAGGGTTAAAAATTTTAAAGCACAAAATTTTGATCAAAATAGTTAAACATAGGAATTTTATGAACATGATATTTCAAAAATGAATAAGCAAGTTTGTTCATGACATTTCCTTGATAGCCGATCAAAGTAACATTTATTTAGTAAAATTATTAAGTAAATTAAAAATGAACGAATATGTTAACGAACCTGAAGAATTTGGTAAATTGGGACACTCAATAGATCATGATTGAAAAATTTAAAACCATTTTCTCAAAATAAACATTTATGGCTTTCAAACTATCGAAAAAGAGATTTTGTTTTCGCGATGATCAACAATATTCAAATTGAGAAGATTTTTTTTTGGAACAAAGTAAATTTCGGCAAATGAAATTCCGATTATCCTGAACAAGAATATTCGACCGCGTTTTATGAGAAATTGTCAGCGTAATTCTGCCAATATAGAAATCTGTAATCCCTCAAAGATCATCGACGAGCTCAAAAGTCATCTACCTAAACGAGCGAATGGGTTTCTGGATTCTCGGTCGCACACTCGGTTCCGACAGCGCTTATTCTTTCGGCAACTTTGCTCCTGGCCAGTGCGCAAATGAAGCTTCAGGTTGGCTCACTTACGAAATTAACGAATGGACAGCTGTTAATTACATTCCAAATTGTCTTGAAAAGATTGATGAAGATATTTTTGAAACAACAACTTTTGTTCCGCAAACTGGAATGGGAATTCATTGGCAAGTCGATGACATGCTAAACGGTGGCAATTATACTGAAGATAACAGTACAGACAGCGCCTGGTGGTACGATGACGATGAAGAAGAAAAATGCTCGGAATATTCTCTGCCTTATCTCAGCTCTGGAAACTACTCGTGCGTTGGCAGTGACGCGTTCAGCAACGTCGAGCAAGACGGCTTTTGTTTTCCATCTTGCGAGCCCAATTACGAGCTCAAATGCTCTTCCGGCGACTTGCTATCAAAAACTGCGCGCTGCAAAAAGGTCGACGGCGAGGTTTTCTTCGTCCACGATCGAACTGAAATTCCGTTTGGCGGATGTGACTGCGTCCCGAGCGGCTGTGACATGAGCGAGCTGCCTGTAAGTGAGCATTATAATTGGCTGTGTAAGTCGAGCAGAGGCAATTTTGCTCCGAAAGGAACGCTCTGTGAGGCAGAATGCAGAAGATGGCACGAAACAGCGATCCCAGTTGGAGGAGATGGACTCAAATGCGGAGAGGATGGAAATTGGCATGGAACAACAAAGGTAGAATTCAAAAAATATTATTATAAAAACGGCTTTTATGTTTTTTTTTGTTAAAATTTTCCAAAATTATGTTTTAAGGTGTTGTGCAAGAGTTGTCCTCTTCCTAAAATTCTTGCTCAACCTTCATCTGGTGAAATAGAATGCAACTCTCTTTCCGGCTGGAATCCAATGCGAGGCAACCAGTTCGGAAACGGACAAACATGTCGAGCGCGCTGTCCGGCTGGACAAGAGCTGAGCTGCACAGGTAAGAATTTAGTCAAAGGCGAATCGATGGGGATCCAGAAGTGTCAAAAGATGCAGCCAAAAGGGAACGGTAAGGTTAGCTCGATGGGCTGGACGAACAAGCAAAAATGCCACTGCGTTTATAAATGCGACAGAAGTGTTTACACACGATCGCTTGGAAGAAGAGTCAAATTCAAGGTAAAAAATCTTCAGATTTTTTTTTCAAACTATTTTTTTTGGATGTCTCTGAAAAGTTGTTCTTCTTCACGTTGCAAAAAAAATAAACTGCCTTGACCGGAACGCTTAAAAACCGCGAGACAAAATTAAACAAGCTAACAGCCGCGCCTTGATATCAAGGAAGAGTACCGCGTGCAAGTCTCAAAATCGTCTTACTTTGATTTTCTTGTCTGACAGTTTTTCTAGCGCACCGGAGCACAGAAGAATCCGGTCAAGCTCACACTTGCAACGATGAAAAGATGCCCGAAAAATAAGAGAATGACAAATAAGAGACCAGTTTGTAGAAATGGCAGCTGGGAAGGTAAGAATTCATCAAAATTTGAAGATAATTTAAAAATTATTTTTAGATTCTCGAACAAAAGAAATTAACCCGCCTCTCTGCGAAAATATCTAAGCTATCATGTAAATTTTCTCATGCTTGGATATGCGCCTGTAAATAACAAAAACTTACTGCCGACGCTGCGAGAAGATTCAACAAAATCAATTGACAGTTTTATGAAAAATATCAATTGAGAATCGCTTATGATTTTACTTTTTGTAAATAACAAATATTATATTTCATTCTGTAATAAATTCTCTTTTTATAAAAACAAGAATTTAAAACGCATTCTTTTTTGCCATTAGAAAATGAGATTCGAACATAAAGACTCTTTATTTAATTTTAATGAAGAAATTTTCTCTCTTTAAAAAAAATAGGTTATTTGTTACTTTTTCTCAGATATAATTTATCCGTTATCATCGATTTAGTTTTCATTTGATCAATGATTAATAATCATTGATCATGAAATTTTAGAATCGTCTCGGCAATTAAATACGGCAATCGCAGATTGAAAAACGTAGCATGGGACGATAAAGATCAATCCATCTCAAGAATCGAACCACTCCTGTCAAATATTTTTTATTTCGTTAGTTTTTCAGTCTCTTCAGGTTCAGTCCAGTCAATGGATTCAAATTCTCTGTTCTTGCAAATTGTTCCAAGTGAAGACTCTTCTTGCATTCTAGCGAAAGATTTCATATGTTATGTAAAAAGTTGAAAATTTATACCGTTTGTGGCGATGAATTCCAAGAATCTTCTTTGAGTATTTATAAACAAACGGAATCCAACATAAAATGATGAAAGCAGCGAGGGACGACAAGAAGAAAATCGAAAAAACTCATTTTTGATTTTTAAAATTTTGAATAATAATTATAATAATAAAAACTTGTTTTGAAAACCAATTTGCCTAAAACACCCTTTTGACTGCTCGTTTTCTCCATTTTAAAAAGTTTTCTTCTCTTTAAATCTCGTTTTTCATCGATACAAATCGCGATTCAGTTGGCAAACACTGTCGGGAGGAAATAAATCGCGTCACTCAAAATCGCAAAAAGGTTGATTTTTTTTGAAAAGTTATTGACCCGTTACGAGATTGCTCTAGGCATTTTTGGGCTAAAACAGGCCCATAAATAATTTTAGATATAAACCCCTTGGGGTTAATTTTTTTATTGAGGACTTTCCAAAAACATTCAAACGCTTTGTTTTGAGAATTTCGCAATTTTAACTCTCTCGCATCGTAAGAATTATGTCTTTGAGAGTCGATTTCGTACGGAAGAAAACTCTGGTGCTCCATATTCGCAAATTTGTTACGCCCATTTGCTTTATTTCATCTGTTATTGGCAATAAACCGATTCTTAACAGAATATCTTCCCGAATTATCACGTTAATAATATGCTATAATTATTAAAAGTAGCATAAAAAATACCTCTTTTCTTGGTCCAGTTGCCGCAGCTCATATTTGAGCGTTCGTGCTTCTCTTCGATTCTTACTGTGTGCTTTCTGAACTCTCGCGGAAGCAAAAGAGACTGAAATTTTTCCCCAAAATTGGCAAATAACAAAATATTGAAAGAAAATTTCGAGGAAATCGTTCCTGGACGAGCTCCGCCTGCTGACATGGTCAAATGATAGTTTCATAATCGAGCTGAACACTTTTCGGCAGTTTAAATTCTAGTTTTAATTGCGCAATTTTCATAGAAAACGTTCTTCCCATAATGACCTTTAGTGCAATTTTTTGATAACATGACCAAATTTCGAAATAATTTCTGAGAACCAAGCATCTGGTAAAAAATTCTCAATTTTATAAAATTGAAAATTTCTGTTTCATTTTTATAATTAAAAAAAAATGAAATTTTTCCTGCCACTGCTTGCCGGATCGGCTCTTGCCGAGTCTTACGAAGGCCACAAGCTGATAAAAATCAATTCAGCTGAGAAGTTCGATTTTGGTTTGCTAAAGCACTCGCGCGTTTTTGATGAAAACAAGGAAGAGATTCGTCTTTCTGTCGATCCAAGAGATTTTAAGAAGCTCGAGAAGCTTGTCAGAATCAATGGAGGAGAAATTGAAGTGCTCCAGGAAAATATTCAGGTTTTCAAAAATTCAAAAACAATTAAAAAAAAATTAAAAAAAAAAGGCGCTGATTGACGCTGATCTTGAAAAACGCGCGGCGAGAAAATACGAATCTCCCGCCAATTACGCTTACAACGAGTACCTTGACTTCGACGAGTGGCAAGACTGGCTCGACCATGTGACTGGAAATCATCCGAATGAAGTCAGTCCGACTGTTTTTGGATACACGGCCGAGAACAGACCGATTACTGGTCTTGCGATCCCGGCGATTCCAGATCCCCAAAAACCGAATATTATCATGGACTGTGGAATTCACGCTCGCGAGTGGATCTCACCAGGTAAATGAACGAATATTCAAATTTAAGAATAATTTGAATTTTCAATAATTCCAAAATTGAAAAATATTAAAAATTTATGAATTTTTTAATAAAAAAATTTTTTTTTAATTTTTTAGCTATGTGCCGCTTGTTCATCCACGAGCTGATGAAATGCTCTGAAGAGCACAATTATGATAGGAATGGCTTCAAAATAATATTTTTGACGCATAACGAAGCCTTGCGCTTTCTAAAATCTTGGCTGCATTCGATTATATAACCCAGTTTCCCGAATTTGAAGCCTGATAAAAGATGCGATCCGACCATTCGAGATGAATTCATGCAGCTTTACAACTGGTGGATCATTCCTATTTACAATCCTGACGGGTATTAACTAATATAATTTAAAATTTAAAAACGTCTCTCAGTTACGCGTACTCGTGGTCTGACGATCGAATGTGGCGCAAAAATCGAACTCCGTCAGTCAATGGCGCCTGCCTTGGAACCGATCTGAACCGAAACGCTGATCTCGCTTGGGGAACTGAGGGCGCCTCAGACAACACCTGCTCGCAGACTTTTCATGGAGATGGTCCCAACTCGGAACTCGAAACGCAAGCTGCTATGGCTGCTGTTGAATATGTTCAGAATTATACGAATAATGGCAAGATTCATGCTTATGTTTCTCTTCACAGGTTTTTATAATAAAAATTTTAACTTTTTAAAAAATTAAAATTTTTGTAAAATTTTAAGATTTTGAAAAAAATTCTATTTTCAGCTACTCTCAAATCATCATCTCTTCGTACGCTGTTTCCAAAAATGTTTACCCACAAGATCCTAAAAACTTGAACCACATGACTCGCGCTGGAGGTCTTGTCGCTGAGGCAATGAGCGCCGTTCACGGAAAATCTTACGGCTACGGCCAGGCGCGCGATATCCTTTATCCATCAAGCGGGTCCACCAAAGACTGGATGCTTGACGTTTACGGAGTCGACATGGCCTGGACTTGGGAGCTTCGAGACACTGGAGACTATGGATTTTTGCTCCCAGCTGATCAAATTGATCCTCAATGGGACGAGTTCCAAGCTGGAATCATTGCTCTGTTTGAATACTGTCGAGATTATATGAATTAGAAAAATAAACCTAGAACGTTGGTCCATTCTAAAATAAGATAAAGCCTCTACGTTAGGTATTTGAGAACTGACATTTTGCGTGTTTCGCTTATTATCGACAAGTGACGAAGTCAAATACCAAGGTCGCAAGCTGAACTTTTCTTCATCCTA
>Ga0115008_10001875_pt1 | contig 17313 bp, 16 predicted proteins | sample FraStrMetagenome_FD_87164 | JGI IMG/M metagenome (GOLD analysis project Ga0115008, IMG submission 87164) | Marine eukaryotic phytoplankton communities from Arctic Ocean - Fram Strait ARC3M Metagenome | ecosystem: Environmental > Aquatic > Marine > Oceanic | place: Fram Strait | collected...
CACTCATATTAATATAATAATCCAGAGGGATAATTAATTCGATCAACACACACACGATCATTAGGTCCATGCAACACATTATATATAGTTCTTGTGAATCCACATAATATCAATACAAGATCAATACAAGACCAATAAATGATCGACCATAAGTATCCATGTGTATCACACACGGCACCCATGAAAGAATACACGCACATACATGTTCATACATATGGGAAACACACCCATGCTAACAAGGAAACACACACAGATTCTAACAGAGGACAAGCACCACTGCCGAGAAATCACCTCAACCCCGCCTATCGATTGCGAAAGAAAAGAAGGTTTTGCGTGGGGTGAAGAAGAGACTCCTGAGGAAGACGGTAAAGGGGTCCATCGCAAAGTTTCGTCATCATTACCCTGGCACGGCCTCCCTGCGAGATACGAGTTCGGAGGAATCCGTGTCGTCGGGTTCGCAGATGAAAATGAAGAAGACCTCGGACGGAAAGACAAATTTAGCTCCTACCGTTAATGAAAACTCAAGATCCGGGCCGGTAGGAGCTAAATTTGTCTTTCCGTCACCTAAACTAGCCGACCTGGATCTTGGGGTTTCTTCAACGGTAGCAGCTAAATTTGTCTTTCCATCCGAGGTCTTCTTCATTTTCATCTGCGAACCCGACGACATGGAACCCTCCGAACTCGTATCTCGCAGGGAGGCCGTGCCAGGGTAATGACGACGAACCTTTGCGATGGACCCCTTCACCGTCTTCCTCAGGAGTCTCTTCTTCACCCCACGCAAAACCTACTTTTCTTTCGCAATCGATAGGCGGGGTGGAGGTGATTTCTCGGCAGTGGTGCTTGTCCTCTTCTTTGGGATGGGAGGTAGCTGCTTAACCGGCGGAAGGTGCAGATGAGGCTCGGTGAAGGAGCGGGCCGAACCGGAGAAAGAGGATGACAGGGTGGTGGAGGATGACCGGGCTGAGGAGGACGTAGTCATGGTAGGTAGGATTCAAAGAGAGTGTTAATCTGATGGTCGGTGATCCGATGTACATATGCCGATGATATGAAAAGCGAGGTCTTTCATCTTGGATTGTACATCGGATACAGAAAGATCCGCATCTGGTGGCAGATGGTCATGCATCTGTCATGTGTGATGGAGACGTAAGGCTATGTACTCGTCTATAGCCAAAATAGTCTTATGTAGGTATATACGGGTACTATAGTAGGCTTACGCTACGTCTATCACTTATATATTTGATCTTTCATATCTATCGTTACTGCTTTGTCAATGTTTATTTTTATTTTCATTCCTAAAAAAATATGTTCATTTCCCGTAGTTATCTTCATTTCGCCAAATTCCTTTATCATTATTTTTCCAAAATCATCCAACACTCCCTTTTCCATATGTGATGCAAGACAACCCATCCTCAGCATCATTAGGAGGACTTGAATTACTTTTACTGTTCATCGAAACCAATATCACTGACGGTAACTCTGTCTCCTACCCGTAGTCGTCTTTTGGAAGATTTTGTATTTTGCTTCCTTATTAAAATTTTATTTTGATTGAATGTTAAAATATCATCCAAACCGAACTTTCTAGGAACAACTAATTCAAAGATCTAAGTACGATGTGACTTAATAATGATGCAGATAAAGAAATCAATTAGCTTACTCTATCCTTATTGGTTTCAATCGTAATAATGATGCTGTTCGTCATTATTTCTCGTTCACCTCTTTTTACCTCTGTCCAGGTTAAATTTTTAGTTGGTACACGTATTGCTTCGTCAGTTGACGCCTCACATTTTTCTTTATTTTCAACACAAACCATACAATTGTGGCCTTTCTTTTCTTCTCCTTCGATTGACCACATCCCACTGCGCCATAAATCACATTCATGGAGGTCCATCTGTTATTTCATTTTAGCGTCAATATTTCCGTCATCTCATTTCGTCTTAGCACTTTTGTTTTCATCATCTCGACTCGAGCTATAATTTTCTGTGACGATGAGGGTCTCTCAGGATCGATCTTTGTATCAACACGACAGTGGCTCTACTCTTTTTGAGTCTCCTGCAGAGATCCAACATAGTTACAAGAATTCATTGATCGACTTTGCTGGGGAACGTGTACGCCCTTCAATCATTCAAAAACTAAATCCAAGGCATCCATCCAACATATAATTGGACGAGATTTTCGTAGCTGGTTGCCTCATTGATCATTCGATGAACTTGACCCTCGACAGAAAGAGGCAAGATGTGAGACATTTCGTCCTCGCTGTCGTCATGTGGTCTATCGATGCGCTTTATCTTCAGCTTATTTGGATTGCGCAAATTATAAATACCTCTAAGTCGTTCATCGATGACCTTAATAGACCGCTTTGCTTCGGTAGGATCACCTTTGCCCTCTTTCGCCCTCGTTCTAGAAGAAGACCTCTGCCTTTTCCATTCGATTATCGGATCTTTCAAAAATGGTTCCAGGACGGAAAGTAAAGTGTCTCTATGATCTCTAAGAGTTTTCATCGCAGATGTAAGCCCTCCACGATACGTTCCCTCGTATCCCGAAGGACCAAACGCATCAACCATATTTGGAGTAAGCCTAAATGGAATGACTTCAGGTCTAGGCAAATGAAGACCTTTATCAAATATACAATCAAAATCAACATGTACACACTCTCCACGTGATGTATCGATTAGTAAATTTTCTGAATGGCGATCTCCTAGCCCAATCACATGACCGACTGCTGACCAGATTGCAGCCGACAATGCGAAATTCGTTCTTGCTTCAAACCATGCATGCGGTTCTTCAAAGTGTTGAACAAACCACCAATACAAGACGGGTGGGTACTCTTTGATAAAATCATTTTCAAAAGATTTAGCTGCTTTCGTGAGGTCGCCATGCTTTATATAAAAATCTTGACAACGCTGATATGCGTTTCTTAGATTAACGTTGCCAAAATCGGCCACTCGTCTCCCATAGCGACGAATCGAGTCTGGATGTGCCTGGGGATTATAGGATGAGGTTACAATATTTCGAAATGAATCTGTATTCGGGACCTGCATTGAAATGAGAATGTTGGGCATTACGATTGAAAACGAGCAATGAGCCATACTTACCCATTCTAATATTCCGCAATCTTCAGAAAGGCAAATTACTGAAAAGGTTCGAAGTAATAAACGACGTTGCCTTCCATATGATCCAGCTTTACTATTAGATAGTAGCCTATTTATAACATTGTTAAGGTCTTGGACTCGTGCATCTTTTCGAAGATCCCCTTTTGCCTCTTGTTTCACCAAGAAATGCATTTCACCAACGTCACTGCTTTGTAAACGAGAGCTTCGGTCGTTACTATTGTTGGGATAACACGAACTGTCTGTATAAGAGCTAGGAGGTATTGCGAAAGCCGTTATTTTCTTTGGTCGGGCTTTTGACTGCATAGTTTGAATTTGAGGGCTAAATGCCCTCATTCGGGGCGTGAGACAAGAAAAATGGTCCTGGCTATGATCGTCAGAAGATCCTCGCAATACACCCGACAATGCCGCTTGAACTGGTGGTACAAAATTCATAAGAGGTGCAGAACCTTTCCATTGCTTGATGGTGAACGTCTTGTTGTTTGACTTAAAATAAAGAAGTTGGAAAAAGTGAAATCTAAAAAGCAATTTATAACAATGGACTTACTTTTGGCTTAAACTTTGCCAAATCAATGAGGAAGCGAAAAAGACTTTTGCATGAACTCAACAAATCACGCTTTAACACGTTATCTTGTTGCGCATGGTGTTTTTCTGCTGAATTGAAAATTTCTTGACCAATAGCTGCTCTCTCTGAATTAGAAGAGTGCAAAATCCAGGCCAAAGGCCACATTGCTTGCTCTGGAAATTTTGTTAAAACACGAATCAAGATTTTCTTTACCAATTTTGCAGTATCCATATTCCGATGATTGATTCGTGATATAAGCTGTGGCAATGCGGTATAATAAGAGTAACTTGGAATTTTTGATCTGAATTCCAACATTAGATTATTGGCTTTCTTTTGACTTTCAAGAAGATCTGTAATCGCTTCAGCATTATCACTTTCGACCTTTGAATCGTCGATCGAAGTAATAAGAAACCAAATCGTGAGAACGCGAGGAAGTGATTGAAGTAAGTGCTTGTCGCCGTATACAAGGGCTTCAAGATATTGTCGTATGGCGTCAATTAAGTACCGACGGCTTTTCGGATCATTTGCAAGCGCCCATTGCCTCATTTCGTCATCATCTATGCGTTTTTCGTTCAAACTATTCGCAATAATGGAAGAAATTTTTGTTTCCATTACAGAGTCCAAGTATTTGGCGAACACATAGCGAGTCTTTTCAGAGCAAGGCGTTATACCCAAGCAAATCTTAAAGCGATTCATTATCGCTGACACACCCTTTAACCCACTCTCGATCATCCATTCTGTAGATTTCAACAGCCTATTAACAAAAATGTCGTTCCGATATCCCTCGATTCCTGAATTACTATTTCTATATCGATTCAGGGTATCGTAGAAATTATGCTCACCGAGCGAGAGAAGTTTATCCACGACGACTTCATCTTGCTCCAACATCATTAGTGCAGCGCTAGTTTCGCCACAAGAGTATTTCACCTTCGCTAATTGGAACTCTATTTCATGGCATTTCGTCGAATCTCCCAAATTAGAAATTGAAGCTTTCGCATGGGCAAGCGCAGTTTCGGCAATATGATAATGGCCTTGTTTCCTGGCTCGCTTCCCGATAGTTAACCATAGATTACTTTCTACTTCAGATGAACCAGCAAATCGTGCTAGGCCAAGCCTGACATTCAATATCTTTGCCATGCCGATTACTTCATGTGACGACAAATTGAGGCGATGTTTCCAACCACCGTTATTTTCTTCGACAACGAAATCTTGAAAATATGATGCGAAGTCACTGTGTGAAGCCTTGATCGTTTCGTCGCAAAAGCGAGAACATAATATCGTTGATGAATTTTCAATTTCCCGTAAAGTATGAAGACGAACTAGGAGTGGATACGTTCCATTGTACGATTCTCTGGTCACATTTGATAACGAAGTCATAACCGCAAGCCTTGCCTCGTCCAAAGCACTTACAATCATTGATTTAGAACATTTTTGTAAACCCAACATTGCTTTACCCAAAGAAATTTGATAACGATCTTCATCTTCTGTAGCACTTCTCTCTCCTTGAGCTATGAGATCTTCAAGCAGTGACCAGCGGCTTAATCTCCAAGAGGCTTCAGTAGCAGATGCTGCAAGTTCGTCGGGTATTGATGTCCCCGTTGGAGAAAAGGATGTTACTCCTCCGATCTGATTTATGACGCTCTCAAGCTGACCAAGTTCGAGTAAACTTCTGAGCATTCCCCGTTCCAAGTGAAAATTATTTGAAGGAGAATGTGATTCACTTTGACTACTTGACTGATTGCATGATCCCCGTAACTGTAAAAGTTGTTCATATATTTGGAGAGCACCTGACCAATCACCTTTCACCTCCCGTTGATGCGCTTGATCTTGAAGGTCTTGATTACCAAGTCGATTCGATTCACGTCCAATAGCAGCTAAAGCATCAACATCACTCAATTGGCCGAGTATGTACTGTGCAAGTCCTAGAAGAGAAGGTTGTATAGGAGCAATTGCACCACCAGGTCGTTGATTCAATTTTTCGCTAGAATTTTCATAGTCATTATCATCGAAAATGTGACCAACAACAACTAGTCTAGAGTTCATTTCCAAGTATCGCATTGCCCTCGAATACATACCAACTTGAACCGCAGCAGTTGCTCGTAAGATAAACGGTACTTCGCATTTAAATTGTTTGATATATTTTATGCTCTCGCTGATCGGCCAACTTTGATCATTTTTGCAGAAAATTTCGCTTTCCTTTTTCTTTCGCTTCCTCGAATTTTTCAGCACTTCCCACTTTTCGTGACGTTCACACCATATTTCAAGGGATTCAAGAGCCGTAAATATAGTATTAACAGTTTTCTGATAATCATTTTTACACAAGGATGTCGAATATGTCGCTGACTTATAGTTGGTTGCCTGAGATGATGGCTCCACAAAACGAAAATTTTCATTACGGTACGACAGAACATCTCTAATTTCTTGAAAAATACTTTCTCGATCCTCCGTTTTACCAAAGCACAATCCATCCAGGACTAAAACCGGAAGCAAATATTCAGCAATGTTGACAGCAGATGGTGAGCGTATAGCGGCTCGACAAGCCTGAAATAAAGAATCCCAGCAACTGAATTCACATTCGTGACTGCGCTCGATGAGAAAGCGGCACAATGAGGCTAGCCACGAAAAATAAGATGAAGATTGTCGAAAAAAAGGCTATGATGAAGAAAAAGACACAATTAAAAAAAGCAAATAAAAAAATGTAAATGAGCTTTACTCACCGGTTTTTTCGAAGGAGCATAATTTTGTTGCTTGTAGTTAGTAGCTGCGAAGGGTTCGATTACTTCCAATACGCCGGCATCTTTGAGTTTCTTTTTCAACCAACTACCAAGCTTTTTACTCTTCGATTTGCGTTGGATGGTACCGCACTCGCTTGTTTCCTCTTTAGAATTATCAAGGACAATGTTGAAATCAGTTGAAAGTTCCTCATTGAAATTATGTTCTTTCGAATATTCTTCCAAAGCAACAATAATTTCCTGGATTGCAAAGGCTACTTTGGTTTGTTCTTGAGTCGAAGATGCTGCTTTAAGGGCGGCGACCAAGTGATTTGTTATGAGCTTTATCATGTACGCCTGTTCATCAACTTTCCAAGGCGGATTATCAAGCCTCCATTCCTGATGCATATCACTCGCATTTGCTGAGATGTTACTTTCAAGACTATCACTAACGAAGTAATTTGGATCCACAGCTCCAATTTCACCAAGACAAATGGGGAGCATTTTTCTTGCAGCAGAATCTGTTTCATTAGCACAGCGGGCAAAAAGTGCTTTCAATAAAGACGAGGCTGCACCAGTCGAATTTCCGAGCAGCTTCATCTCATCGTTATGCGTTTGGCTTTCATGGTTGGTATTAATGACAGTCAAAAAGCGCATTGATGCCGCTTGTTCCGTTACAAATAAGCGTTGAAATGATCGCCGATGTTTCTTTATCAAATCAGTGACATGCGATAGGACGGCTCGGCGCACGTGAGCACTCTCATGTTGTATCATATTGCTCAATGCAAGAATGCGTTGTTGAAATGACGTCTGGTAGGATAAAGATGATTTATACCTTTTCAGTAGACGAGCAATGGCGAAAGTAAGACGTGATAAACAACGGCATCATGTAAATCTATGCGCATTACTTACAATTGGTTGTGATCACTTTCCTTTATTCCAGAGTCACTATCGTCAAAATCAAAGCCAAGAGACTTTAAATCTTTCCGGACTCCACGCAGTAATGGATTTGCAGGTAAGAAAGGAATAAATCGAAAGAATGATACCAACTTTGAGCTCACACTACCGGATATGAGAGACTCCAAAAGGCGAACCGCCTCTATCGTCGTAATGTGTTCGATTTGACTTTTGTTTTCGATTCTTCTTTGGCTATCAATCAAAACTGGAAATAAAGATACTACTATCGACGAAAGGTTGTCACCTACTGTGGATACGCGATGCGATAGCAAAATATGGACAAATTTTGATAGGCATCTCACCGAGAGCATACGAAGTTGGTCAACAGTTGTTAACGATTCAGGCGCATTGTCATTCGATCCGATGCCAATGGCAGCATTCACTGCGGACAAAACTTGAGGGATGTACTGAGGACTTGCAGATTTGTCCAAGTAGTGCAATAAGAAAAATAGTGTTTTCATGGAAGTCAACTTTGATTGCCCACCGTCGTTATTTGAATTTCTCATAGAAAACCTTGAAAATTGATCTAGCACTACCGTAGCTAGTAGATACATAAAATTTGCCCTAACCCACGCGGAAACTTTCTCGTTTCCTACTTCACCTAGAACTTTCCCCTTTATCGCTTCTAAGGCAGCCGTCTTTGATCCACTTTCTTTGAATCTTTTCTTCCCGGCGAATTGTGAGCAATCTTCGTGAAAGCGCAACACGCTTGCTTTGCAGAGAGCAGAGTATCCAATTTTGTCTTTTAAATGCAAATTCAGTGGTTGTTCTGATGCGAGAAATGCTGTATTAGTCCCTTCCGTATCTAGCTCAATCAGCTGGATATCCGACGCGACTCGAACCACAAGCTTTCTTAAGACTTTAAGTTCACGATGAAGAATCAATTTTGGTAGCGTGATCCGTTCTAACGCAGATAGCACCTCAGTGAGTAAGAACCCTAAACAATTTTGATTTTCCTCCAGCAGCAACCCAGGTAAAATATCTTCAATCCTCTCAACACATATTTTACAAAGATCTTCTCGCTGCTTTCTTAACAAGATTTTGGAATCGGCTATAAGCTCAACAGAGTTGTTCCCCGACTCCATATTGCGTAAGAAAATCCTGAAGCCTGCGCAACACAAAAGAAGATTGTCGGAATCTTCTTGCAAAATGAAATGCTTGATAAGACCAGGCAAAATAGACTCAAAGTAAGACGATACCGACATTTGACTGGATTCGCCACCACGTCTAATCAAAAACTTATCAATGAACTTGACTATATAATAGTAACTATTGTATGCTTTCCCGTTTGCTGATGAACTTGGATGCAATAAAACAGGGAATAAATCACCAAGCAGATTCCTAAATTTGTCCTTTTTTTCATCAATCAAATCGTAGAGGGGTTTCAGCCTTTGGATGTAATTGAGCTCAGAAAATGCTAGTTTGCTTAAAAGAGTAGGATCACACGTTAATGGCCTGCAAGATTTCGCCCAGCATCGGAACAGAACACGTAATGAGAAGTTATACAGCGCAATTCCATGGTAAGAATCGATATCTGCATGTTCACATAGAGATGTCAATACTTTCAACCCAACCTTTGCTCTTGATAACGATAATTCGTTAGAACCCTTCTGACTAATCCTGGAGTTACCTGACGATTCAGAGTTCCCACATCCACATTCAATACCGCAATATTGTCTGAGTAAATCTTCAATATCATGGCAAAAACCTAGTACCGCATTATCAGCATCTTCTTGTGATCTTGCGCTCTTCGTTTCCCCATCCAAATATGTCAAATAAAGCAATTTTGCATGATTCGAATACAAAGCTGGCCCAATTAGGTTACTTGAAATGATTCGAATATCATAATTGTTGTCCAAAAAAGGTATCCTACATATTTGTTCTAACACATATTTTGACAAAAATGTGTTCTCAAGTTGGTTCACTTCCAGGATGATAATATCAACAACCATGCACCAACGCACCAACCTCACTATAGGACAATTTTCGACAAAACCAAATATATCATTCGATACAATTTTTCTTGCCATAGAACTGCTAAGCAAATTTCTATTATTCTTGGTGTTTTCAGTGAATGATCGATTATATATATCACCCAAAGAAATGTGTTGAGAAATTGATTGTGTCCCACTATCTCTTGAAAACATTGCGATTGTAGTTTGGTGAGATAGAAACCTCACAGCTGTTGTCTCATGTTTGCTAGAAGCTTTGAGCATCGCAGCAACTTGTGATAGTCCAAATCTCGTCGCGTCATGATCGACTGCAAATGGCGTTACAGCAATAATCGAAGCAATGATGAAGGTAGGCAAGCAATTTATATTTCCAACAATTTTGTCGACAAATTCGAGGATCTTTGTTGAGGAGGACGGGAGGAAACTTGCAAGTAGAAAGCATCTAGAAGTGGGCGTATATCGAATATTGTTAAGCGTAAAGAGATTTTATTGGTATTAATACAAATTTAATTTCCATTACTTACCTTGCATTTAATGGCAGTGCACATTCAATATTCTGTACCGAGTATGAATGTATTTGAGCTTTTTTTGGAGTTGTTTCAAGTTTGTCAAAGCAACATAAACAATCTTTTTGGCAATCACTTATAACACAAAATGCACAAGACAGTGTTTCGCATTTTCGCTTGCGTCTAGCCAAGGTCTTTCCAGAAATCCCCTCGGTCATTGGATCCAATGACGACGATGATGTGCTCTGTTGAAGCAATATCGAGTCTACGTCCCATACAGATAAAATGCATCCAGCAATTATATCAAGGGCGTCACCGACATTGTATGAAGCGAGATGAAGTTCCAACGCAGCGCCAACTACGCACGCTACAATCTTCTTTACACGTTTCGGCCCAATTGTAACATTGTTATCGTCATTTTCTCGGGTACAACAAGCTCGCTTAATCGCCAGTGCAGACAATTTTGTAGCATATAGTAAATGATGTAGAATTGGACAGCTGTTAGCTGGTGCTCTCTTCTCTATATAAACTCTGATAATGAGGCGTAATGCAGCCGATATACAGGCGCAATCTGAACTGGTTACCATTCCAATTACTGATGTGATTCCTCCCTTATTGTATGATAATATCAGGCCATTGCTCTTTGAAACAGCGTTTGATAATGTATGATGAAGCGCAGTTGTTGTTGAATCGTCAAACGTATCAGTGGACACGTCCATCGAGGCTCCAACTTCGCGGTCATCTTGGGCTCTTGCACGTTTACGAAGAGAATGTATGCGGGATTCATCTCCACTAATTTGAAGCAAAGAGGTATTTATTTGTCTTGGAGATCGTCTTTTCATACCTGTGGCCTTCTGAGATGAAGAAGGACTTATCGTAGCTAAGCTTCTTCTTCGTTTTCGTCGTTCCATTGCCTCTTGAAGGGAAATGTCATCATCGGTGTTCCCTTCACCCTCTTCACCGATGAAACCTCCGGTTACACACAACTCCTTTGCAATATTTTTAAGTACCGTTTCTAAATCAACGTCATTATGCATCATTAAAGGGACAATTAAGTTGATTGCCGTAGGACATAAGCCAGGTATATCAAGCAAAGCAAATAAATGCAAAAATATTTTTTCACTGTTACATTTAGAGCTTAATCGACTCATAAAAGCATAGTCGTTTAAGTTTTGTAACACTAACGACTCGATTATTTGTAAAATAAGCCGGGACAAATGAATACAATCCAAATTTCGAGATGATTTCTTTGACGACGTCTGTTGGGACGGGGGTAGGAGCGCTCTACGAATATGAGGAAGTGCATCCAATAAAGTAAAAAATATCCGGTACCCATATGTATGTTGCCGCATTTCAAGACCATCAAAATTAATGGATATTCTAAAGAGTCTGCGCATCGAATCAAATGGTATCGTTTCCCGCGTCGCATCCGATATAGCTAATTGTTGAGTGGCAGCCTTACTTATCGACCAGGATATTTCATGCAAGAAGTCCATCGACAGTTCTGACTCTAGTATTGGCCATAGATTTTCCAACAAAATGCATGCAGCCGATCCTCCCGTCCGACTATATCCGTATCTACTATCATCCATGCGATGGTTCCATACACCGTTTCTTTCCTGACGAAATTGGTCACTGACTACGTCAACATCGTGAAGTAAAAGTGCACTTCTTATGGAGTGCACCACTGCATGTAATATTGAGGTTTCACTGCGATAGATATCATACCGACGATCTTTTATTATATCGTTTGAATTGATTCCATCATTACTCTGCACCCGTAGAAAGAGGCTGGGTGTACGAAATAATGACCGACGAGATGCAAGGGGCAATGCTTCGCTCTTCAGAACAAAAGTTAGGATATCCAACAACATTACTTGTAATGAACGTAAAATTGTTGTTTTCAATGGTATGTGCCATTCTTGAATGTTTTTCAAATTAAAGTCCTTGTCCTTTTCTTTGTCACTACTGGTACACTCACGCAAATCATTCCCGTATTGGCCTTGCTTATCACTTGCTAAATGATTCGTCAAAATGAAAAATTGACGAACCCCGTCAAAAATACCCTCGAAAACAACCGCAGGTTCATGACCATCCTTCTCTTCGTTCTCATGATCATCATTGCTATCACAATCATTTGCTTGTTCTGTCATCCTCAAAAGAGCCGTCACATGTTCCATCAAATACACTATATCCCTCACATATGCTCTCTGAAGATCACCATCTACCTCCTCTTGCACATCTACATCCCCGTTCATTCCTGACACGATAAATCTCCCTATAGTACCTGCAACGATCCTACTTACTTCATAAATCGCTGGAGCATTACTGTCACATTCGAACGAACACGAATTCAAAAACAAGTGCACCAGCTGTACCACGCGTCTAAAATTATCACTGATGCAATTCGTGCGCATTCCTTGTTCTTGAAAAATGAGCCCCGCATGAGTACAAAAACTATTCCCCATGATATCATTGTACAGAGTACAAAGGCATCGTACATGTACTAGAGATAAATGCGAGGCATGCTCATACAGCTCACGTTCCACCTGTGGCAAAACTTCACCCAAAGATTGTAAATCTTTCCGACATGTCTGGTGAATGATAACCTGATTGTCATTCTCATCATATTTCATATGTCGTGGTGAAGATGAAGAGGAATGATGCAACTCTTTGCCTTCGTCTTTGTTGGGACTGTGTTTCTGTAACTTGTGAGAGCGACACGCTTCGATGAGATTCGTGAGAAATCTATGACATCGTTCATGCTGTTTATGGTTCTTCTTGGGTGGTGCGTGCATTGGATGATCATGATGGCTGTTTGTAGGTGTTGGATGTTGTTGTTTCATCGTGAAGGATGTAAACTGTAATCACACGGTTCGTAATGAAGAGAGAGGAAAGAAACAGGTTTTATTACCGGTACTCGTATTCGTACGCTGCTGAACTTGCTGAACTGTCATGCAGTGAAATCTCAAATCTCAAATCTCAAATCTGAAATCTGAAATCTCCTCTTTTAATACATGTAGATCTACATGTACTCGTCGTCTCATGTGTCAGTGTCAGGTATGAGGTATGAGGTATCGGGCCGAGTCCGAGCTAATTTGGAGATAAATTTGAAATTTATGAGCAGCGCGCGAACATTGTGTGTGTCTTGTAAAATGTAAAATCAATACATAAATGAAGATGAATACCAGTGCGCACGACAAGCTGCAGCCGCTGTGTTCCAGCTCTGTTGTAGATGCAATAGTTGAAGCGTTTGGAGGTAAAAAAGCATTCTGTCCAGTCGTTAATGATTTTTCGCTGCGCATGAGCTTAAATTTTATCACGTTACAAGACTCCAACAAATAGTGGTAAAGATTTTCGTGTACCTTTTCGATCCTTTTCATCGTTGAATATTAGACCGCTGCAATCATAAATTTCTCTTAATCCTTTTAATTCCTTAAATGATCGATATCTTCCAAGCATTATGTGAAGGGACAACACCTGTAATATAAGATATCATGAATTGTTGTTGCGTCCAACGATACAGCAACTACCAGTAGAGCTAGTGCTAAAACCAAAACTGAGCACCTGCGAAAAAAAAGCTTCAAATATCTGTTTTCAGGCCGTATCTATTCTCCAAAAATATTCCGAACTTACATTACAATTACAGGGTTTGACGCAATGTCTGAAAACAAATCTTCTCATGATCGGAACAAACCTTCTTTTACCTTTTGTCAAAACCAAAATCATGCCAACAAGACTCATAGGGAGGTTTTGGGAGGACAAGAGACGGAATAGAAGAAATTATATTGCAAGCCCTACGAGTATCAGCATCGAAATTTGCCTACTTTCTTAGTATCAAGCTTGTTGTCGTGGTATCAAGACATGACATTCCTGAATAAATTTCGTTTGTAACTAGAACATCCTCCGCATGAACGAAATTATGGTGTCATTGTATCTCTTTTTTGGATGTGCTGTAATTCATCTTGTATTTCCAAGACCCTTATTACAACAACATGAGATCATTCATTGTTGCGGCTCGCCACAATACAAAGTCAATCGAACAACTAAATTTTACTTTATTGACCCTTAAAAATTGAATCGAAGTACATAAAGCCTTGTAATTATCCTTTCCTATGACAAGGGTGCGAGCCATACACCATGTTCTTCAGTACCTGTAACTGCTTGCCGGTGTTCTCGGTGAGCTTTACTCATTTCGATAGCCTGCTGCTCCATCAAGTGCGCGGGTAAATTTTGTTCCTTTGTACCAATATTTTGGCGTGATGAAGACTCTTGAAAAAATTTCATCGCCAACACAGTCGACACGCTTACAGCACTAATTAGGACTGTAGCAAGGCCAAATTTTGCCGCACCACTCAATGGATTGATACTATTGGGATATATATCCTCACATCCGATCAACACCAAACATGTCTTACAAACTTCACAATCTGATGGACAAGCTTTATAGGAGTCAAGATCATGAGCACATTTTATATCTCCGTTGTATAGAAGCTCCTCTGCAGTGGGACATGCACAGTCTTTCAACGAATCAAGGTTATCTGGGTCGCAGCTAAGTGTGAGATCCCAAAGCCATTCATTTGAATATGATGCACAGTCTTTAATGTTAAATTCGTCTTCACTGTCGCTAGAACTGCTATCGCTATAACTGCTGCTATAGCCATAACCTACATCGCACGTCGGTTAGTTGCTCGCACAAATTTTACCAATATATATATATATATATATATGTATGAGAAAAGGCACTCACCTTCGTCACATTCACTTCCCTCACAGTACGCTCGTTGACCGTTCCAGAACCAGGCGTAATCTAATTCGTCACAATCCAACTCGGTGCAAGACGTGTAGTTTCCATACGCATTTCCTCCTCCTCCTCCTCCACCTCCACCTCCACCTCCACCTCCGCCTCCACTACTTCCACTACTTCCACCACTACTACTTCCGCCACTACTTGGCTTAGGAATTAACTTTCTTGCCTCATCACTGAGTAATACCTGATTAATATCATTCCATGTATTTGCTCGAAGAGCGGAGCTACTTGCTACCGTCGTAGATGTTGACAAGACTAAATTCAGGATCAGTATGGACTTCATTCTCACGATTTGTATAATATTATGTAATTTTCTATTTTTGTGAGGCGAGAAAGTTTTGTGGCGAGATATTCAGCGAGATTTGGCGTACGCATGTCATATATTGAGAAGAAATATGTCTTATTAGTAAATAAGATAGAAAAAGACATCGCTCATACTGTATGTTTGCAATTATTCGTGTTACATCATTTATGACCGAAAAAAACTTATATTAAACAAATAGTCTGAACAATACGGGACACATGTTAAAATCGCTCAGCAAATGTGTCAGTACCAGGGCGAAAACCTCCTGTTCGCGGTCATACCAAATACATGTGCATGTACCGACACCAACTTCGACGTTAAAACAAAAAATGTTGGAGAGTTAGGAAGTAAAATAAATTCAAATTTGATCGTATGGAAATCGCAAAGAAATTCAATGTGCAAGGGAGAACTAACGTAGGCATGAAAATGTTGGTTCAAATGTATAGTGTTGCGAGTAAAAGAGTTGCTTTAATACTCGAGTTAAATACTACGTAAAGATGAAAAGGCCAATTGATGCTATACTTACAATCGAAGCGGCAATCGGTACTACCAAGAAGCATCAATGATTTGATATTTGCTCTTTTGAGTGCGAATAAGGTACGCAATTATGTTTTTCTTTTGTTAAAATCTCATATCGTTTTATCACATTTAACATTTCCATGTTTGATATCGTTAAATGAATATGGCCTTTTTGTATTTATGAATATTTATGCACTCCAAAAGCTCCAAAATGCGCATGTAAACGTCAACTTTTTATTGTTAATTAAATGAAAGTAGAATTAAGGAAGTTGCGCAGAAAATGAAATATCACTTTACGCGCAACAATCATAGATGATGAAAAAATTGTATCGGAGATTGAATTTCAATAGATAGAACACTTTTTAGTGAAGAGAGTGTTGCGACTAAACACAATAAGTACTCAAAGGGAAATCGCGAATCTGTCCAGCAAAAGAAGACTCTAGATTGTGACGGACATTCCAATGAAAAATTCGGTCCTGTCAGAAGAAGACTCAAATCGTTTGGTGGCACGATAATCCCCCTCCCACTCGTTGGGAAGGCTTGGTCTAGCACGTGATGATGATCGCCTCCGGAGAATGATGAAAGGTTTACAAGTAAGTCGTCGTGAAGCGTGCTTGCCGGCATGTCTTTCACACATTCAACGCTAAGTTTGACTTTATTGTTCGGTTCAGAACAGATTTTCTTTGCCATTCCAACCAAACCTGCACGAATCTTCATCATTGGGAGCAGCGGCTGGACTTTAATACCATCATTTCCCTGCAAATCCTCAAACGATTCCTTCCGTCCGTACACATAAAATGACGTCCGATCCTTTTTGTTGTAAATTATATTGAGAACTTCGCATCCATCAACTTTCTCAATAATTTGCCGGCGTTCATAACCGGATGATCCCTCAGTGCATTGTACGATGAAAACACCGGTATCGCACCTTTCAAAGCTATCCCACCCGTTGGAGGTCTCGTTTGCCCATATATCATCAGCTTGACTGCTAGAGAAGAACGATAGTTCAGATTGGCACTCGCTTCGCATTACTGTATCATATTCCTTCCTTGTAATCATTTGGCAATATTTCTGTGGAATTTGGTGATAAAATTATTGTCGTTGATTAGCTCTGGGATTATGAGTACACAATCTGGAAATGTGTGTGGATGTTTGTATGATTTCCGCATCGTACAGAATCTTTTCTGAGTTTTGATGTTGCGTAGACTCTACCGTAGTGTGAATTGTGAAGTGTGAACCCGAACGTAGAGGTGACGTACTGACGGATACGTCCACGAGCTGTTGGTACACACAACACACAACACACAACTCGTCCGTACAGGATCATCCTACAATTGTTTTTACTTCGAAGTATGAAAGATCTGAGTAGAGTTTCCAATACAACTGAATTAGCCGAATGACTAACACAAGTACCAAACCTCGGTTACATCAAGAATTGTACGAATGTAGCGAGACGAAAATTAGCGTAATACGTATTAATAATACCTAACAACTAAATATACCTGGTACAAGAGTAGAAGTTAATAAAATAAAAGCATACAGTTAAAAAAAAATACTGGTACAAGAGTAGAAGTTAATAAAATAAAAGCATACAGTTTAAAAAAAAATACCTGGTACAAGGGTAGAAGTTAACAAAACAAAAGTATACAGTTTGTAAAAAAATACATGATTGTAAATTTGAAAAAAAATTAACTTTTGTTAATACATGTAGATTATTTCCATACAACAACAAAATGTAAGAATTAAATGTGTTGAAGATTAAAAAAATGAGCGAAAAGAATGTGAGTGAAATATCGTCATGTAAAACAGAAAAAGATTCGACGAAAGACGTTAAGATTCAGAAGAGAAGAAAGAGTTACAAAGAGGCTCTATTGTCAGGTGA
>Ga0115008_10001880_pt1 | contig 17289 bp, 22 predicted proteins | sample FraStrMetagenome_FD_87164 | JGI IMG/M metagenome (GOLD analysis project Ga0115008, IMG submission 87164) | Marine eukaryotic phytoplankton communities from Arctic Ocean - Fram Strait ARC3M Metagenome | ecosystem: Environmental > Aquatic > Marine > Oceanic | place: Fram Strait | collected...
ACAACCGAAGGCTGCTGATGCTACTACATCAAAACCAACTGCGGCTGCTCTACGCTCAACTTCTACATTAACACCACCAGAGATTGCGCCTCTCATAGCATCGCCAGAGAAGATAGCCATCTTAGGATTGTGTGTTCCTGCGATTTGTGTGTTGTTCAAATAACTTGAAACAAAACAGGTAACCCCTGCAATTTTCCCAAAGAAGCCATTTCTCATAGCCGCTGTTTGAAAATCACCACCAGCGAATGCTGAACCACCTACATCGCCCATAAGAGCCGCGTAAGCGTCTGTTGATACGATACCGAATAATTCGCCACCTTCACCGTTACCACGAATAGTAGCAACTGCTTCAAAGATATCAGCCATTGCTAATGTTGAAGCCGCACCGTCTGAACCTGATTTCTCTTGCTCTGTTAATGATGCCATTGCACCTGTTACAGTTTCATCTACTGATTTCGCAACTGCGTTACCTAAGATACGACCGATTTCTGCTGTTGATACACCACCTAAATCTCTAACAACACTGCGTGCCGCGTGAAGTTGTAATGAGATGTGGTTTTGTGCGTCTGTCATAACTTTAGAATCTAAATCAACACCTGTTGATGCTTCTGCTGAAATAACTGTTGCCGTTACTGCACCCATAACTGGTACTTGTGCTTTCATTGAACCTGCTGGTACTGATACCATAGGAACGATTCCGCCTGATAGATACAGACTGTTTTCTTGTGCCGCGTATACTGTTGCGGCTTTTGTATTGACCATCAATTCATCTAAATTGATACCCGATAGATATGCTTCGTTTGCCATTGTATGACTCCTTTATAAGTTTATAATAATTTACCAGATGACATCATTTCTTTATAGATTAATCTGTCTTCTGGCTTAGTCATATCCAAATTGGATATGTCTACTGCTTCTTTTGTTGTTGATTCTCCCACTGAACCTATAGAACCAGAACCTTGCGGTCCTGCTCTTAAGAAATGTGGTGACGCATCTAAGAAATCATTAACTAACGATTCAACAGTTGTTGGTGCGGCTGTTTTTTTATCATACATAACCCCTCCCTTGTCATCAAGTACATGAACTTCACCTTCGTCTGTTAATGTTACTCTATTTCGCAACAATGTTGCAACTTGCTCTGGGCTCACAGCATTTCTGCCACCCGCGGCCTTTAATAGGGCTCCATCAACTTGAACACTGTGAAGTTTTGCCTTAACTGATTCTAACTTGGCATCATAATCTGATTTTTGTTCAGATAATATTTGCTCAAATTCTCCTCTATTCTTCTGTTCTTCTAGTTTCTTGCTTTCTTGTTCTGCTTTAAGTGAACGATATTCAGTTACATTGATGTCATCGTATTTCTTAGATTGTTTTGCCAACCTTGATTTTACGATTGCGTCAACTTCATCCTGACTAAAAGTTCTTTCTGCCTGAGTTTCAATTTCAGCCGAAGTCTCAGTGGCTTCTTCTATCGCTGTGGTACCTGCTTCTTGGTCTATTGCAGTCATAGTATCCTCCTTTGGAGTGTTTTTTAGTATTACAGTGTTTGCTCTAATACTAGTATTTATTTAAGTTTTATGGATGAACTCGGAATACGCATATTATTCTGTTATTCCTGGTACATCCACTTCTGGTCTCGCTAACGCATCTGAACTGTCAATTTCATCAACAATTTCATCTAACGCATCGCCATTCTTAACAACAATTCTTGCGATTTGTTTGTCAAGTTCTTTATTCAATGTTGAAGATGGTAAATTCATCTCTCTCACTGTCTTGTAATTGGCAAGGTCATTATTTTCATCACGCAAGTCAAATTTCTTCTTATATTCTACTAAGAAATCTTCATCTGCTTGAACGCCAGTCCAGATTTGGAATAAATGCCAAATCTTATGTTCTAATCGTTCTAATGAATCAGCCTTGTCTCCAAGTCTTGTGTTTAACATTGAAAATTCTGTTTGAAGAGCAACACCTGATTTAGCAACTGTCTTTTGACCGACTACTGCTTCTAAATGTGTCATCTTCATAATCATTGTTTGGTGTTCTTTTAATACCTTTATAATTGCATCAATATTTGATGATGAAGGTTGTAATAAGTATGGCTTCAATTCGCCTGGAAGTGTTTCATCCATAGTAATAATAGCACCTGCACCTGCTGAAGCATCTGTTGATGATGTTTTTACGAGTGATGGGTGTCCACTAATACGAATGGCTTGCTCTGCTTCTGACATTAGGTTGAATATTGCTTGTTGTATTTTTGCAACATCGGCTAAGTCACTGTTACCTATTCCACGAGTGTGTGATGGGTTTGCTTTTAACATTGCAAATGGAATCTGACCAATAGCATTAGGAATCTCTTCTATTAATCTTAGTTGAGCATTATCTTCTTTGCCCATCTCATAACGACAGATTGTTTCGTTTGTCCATACACGAACAATCAATGATTTCTCATCTTCGTGTTCTTTTTGCTTTAAGTAATCAAGTACATAACGACCATTTATTCTGTGAAATGACCAATCTAATATATTTTCTGGTGATATTAATTGAGCATAAGGTCTAATACCTTGTGCAATCTCTTGTTCTAATGTGATGGCTGATGTTGTTGATGGTTTATCTACTAGAACCCAAGCATGACCATAAATCATAGCAATAGAGTTTGCTTCTTTCATAAATTGGTCAATATCTGTGCCATCTAAGTCAACATCGTTAATGAAATCTTCAGTATATGGGAGTTTATTTAAGTTGCCCAACGCTCTCACTGGTAGAGTTCTGAATAGAAATGCTTTATAAGTGTCTACAACCAATTTACAACTGTTTTCAAGTGCTGTATAGTCTAATCTTTGAGCATACTGTTGTCCTGGTTGTTGGTCTTCATTCATATATCTACGAAGCATCTCTAAGTTACTATTGCGATAGTCAAATCCTCCATTGAATGACGCCCAAAAATAGCGCCATCTCTCTAGGTGCTTGGCGTATACTGGATGAACATCTGTAATTGTGTCTTTAGTTAAGTAAGACATAGTTTTCTCCTTTAATACATCCCAAATGTTTGTGTTTTTTGGGTTTTAATTTGTCTAGTTACAGGGAACATAAATTCAACACCATATCCTAATGCATCTGGGAAGTGAGAGTAATCTTCTCTTCCACTTGTATCAGGTATTAAGGTATTTTCTTTATAACTGAACCTAGTAAGACACTTTATAAGTTGTTTACACTTCGGGTCAATTAATAGTCTGCTATCACCGTTACTATTTAGTAATAATGAATTAACAGCATTTATTCTATCTTTTACTGCTGGATGTCTTGGTTTATATCTCACATCCCATCCTGCATTTTGTAATATTGAGATATCTGTTCTTCCGCCTGCTGATGTTTTGCGTTGCGTCCCAGCCGGATCCGGATAGCAAGTTACTTTTTGATGAGGATATCTATTTTGTATTTCTTTAACCATCTCATCTGTGTTACTTGAGTATAAACATACCTCATCAATCACATGTAAACCCCATGTTGTTGGGATTGCTACTAAAGTAGCCATGGGACTAACATTGAAATCTGTCAGGACATAGATTGACTTCAAATCATTTTTACTACCTGTCCACTTTGATACATTATTCTGTGGTTTGAACGAATAATACACAACATTTGTTGCTGATTCAAATGATGCTTCAAATTCTTGTCTAAATGTGCGAATATCTAAGTCTCTTTTAGCGGCATCTACCTCTGATTGAGAAACATTCTCTCCTTCTAGTGTTGTATACTGCCAAGATTGCCAATTATCGTCAATATTTGCCATTTCAAATAAATCGGCGAAATGGTTGCCTTTTCCTTTTGGCGTACCCACGAACAACGCCGATCCTGGCGGTGATTCTGCTGATAACGAAGGTCTAAGCACTTCAGTCCATGCTTCGGGCTTAATATCAGCCACCTCGTCAATACAGATGAACGAAACACCCATTCCTCTTAAAGAATCTGGGTTATCTGCACCTCTTAGCATGATTACACTTCCATTTACCAAATGTATCTCCAATCTTGCTTCATTTACTTTCTTTACCCAATTGAGTTCTCTCAACTTTGCCTTCAATGGACCCCATACGATGTTACGACACATCTGATATGTTGGGGCGACATAAAGAACTTTCTTATTGTCATGTCTTGCAAATTTAGCCAGTTCTCTAATAGCAAGAACTGATTTACCAAATCTACGACCGGCACATAGCACTCTAAATCGTTTGTCGCTTGAGGCGACTTCTTTTTGTGGCGTGGTTAATGGCATTAAATTTCTATGTCATCATTCCAAGGCAACACTTTAGCATTTTCTTCTGATGTAGGATTGTCTTCTTGTCCTAACCAGTTTTTGCCAAGCCAGATAAGCATTGTAGGATTTCCACCTATTGCAACTTCCATCTGCTTTCTTCTTAAAGACAATTTACCCATGGCTTTACCCTTTTCAATGATATCACCGTAATGCTTGACTATTGTACGAAAATCAACACCCAATATAAATCCCATTTCTTGTGGACTACAGTGAACTTTCGCTAACTTTTCAATCATTTCCGGGTCAATCTTGTCTTTAAGGCTTGGTCTGCCCGCTTTACCTTTTGTTTTCTTTTCTTCCATAATTATTTCCTTACATAAAGTAATTTGCTAAGGCTGATGCCACAATAAGCATTCCAATAGCCCATAATCGTCCATCAATCTTTTCAACTTTTTCATCAATTTTTCTTAACTCACTGTCTATGAATTTTTGATTTGTTTTAATTTCATTCAAGTCATTTTTCATATCCATTATGTCCAGTGTATTTTGTTTAACATCAATCTCTGTTTGATTTGCTTCGTGCATCACAACTTTCTTTTTTACTCTAATATTATCCATGGAAGTTAACCCATGCTGAACCATTGTAGCCTCTGAACTTTTTCGTTGTCGTATTAAAGTAGAAATCACCCTCTTCACCAGTAGGGTCACTTGACGCTGTATGCATCTTCTGAATAACTTGTTGTGTTACTCTGTCTTCTTCTAAATCCATAAGATTCGTTGTTGTTGTTGTGCCTTCATTTCTTAATTGTATTTTAGCACTTGGTGTTCCTGTTTGAGCATTACCAGATGGTGTATTATTCGTCAAATACAATCCACTTAATGATGTTGAACCTGAGTTTCTTAATGTGTTTGTTACTCTTATTTCATTTGTTGCTTGAGTGAAATCTTTGTTAACAGTTAGAGCGTTTAGTCCAAAATCATTGTATTTACCAAGAGTAAGAGTGTATTCACCATCATAACCAGTTACAGTTGAACTACCTGCTGAACCACCTGTTGTTACACCTCTCATCTTAACTAAGTTAGCACCTAGTTCATGTAGGTTACCTGCTTGGTCTTGTGCGGCAAATCTAACTTCTGTTCCGTGTCCAGCCATGTTACTTGCTTGGTCATGGTGGTCATATTGCATCGAGTTTACAAAGTATGACGCTGTTGCTTGACTTTCTCCGACTGCATCTGTTCTTGCTACTGCAAATATTGGAAAACCAGCACCGGAGTCTGCTTGTGTGAATAAACCATTGCTGGTAGATGCTTGAATGTCGTATGGTCCCCAGTTTACAAGTGGTGGGAATGTTCTGTTTGCTGGATTGGCCGCTATGTGTCCCGCTTCAATCTCTAGTCTTGTTGAACCAGATGTTTCAGTAGAAATCTTTGAAGGTGTAAGTGTTAAGAAGTTTGTTGCACCTGTGCCCAAATATATTGCTGGTGCTGTTACATTTATGTAAGCATTAGAACCTGATGTTGTAATATTTACAGGTTGGTCTGATGTTGTCTGTGTAATATTATTTGTTGTCAAAGCCAATGTGCCAACTTTAACTGCACCTGTTCCGTTAGGTGTTAAGTTTAAGTCACCGTTTGCGTTTGTTACAGAGATACTAGACTCGTCAATCTTAACTGCTCCACCAAATGGACCTACATATACATCTGGAGTATTCAAGTGAATATAACCAGAACCATCTGTTGCTTGTGTTGTGGTTATAGTTGCTCCGCCATCAGCGTTTGTAATCGCATCGTTGTTGATAGCAAATCCACCACCTGAGAAATCTGATGCTGTTACTGTGCCAGTAGATATTACTGGTCCATATGCGTTAATCGTTGCACTGTTTCCTGAGAAGCCACCAAGATTAATTGTTGTGTCTGTAAGTGATGTTTTATTTTCTCTACTTTCTAGGACTAATTCTCCAGCAGTACCACTAGCACCACCGGCTGATATATATAAATCTTGTCCATCATCCGTTGTCATATTAATAGCGGATCCATCTCCGGATCCAAGAACCTTTGCCCCATCAACATATAAAGAACCATCACCAACATAGACTGAATGAAATGCTTTTGTTGGCGAACCTAAATTTCTTGTCTTATCACCATCAGGTATTAAGTTTCCAATTATCTCAATATTGGAACCTATATCACCACCATCACTTGTGTCTGGTGCTTTTAACGATTGTGTTTCTAAATGGTCAAAGTATCCATTCGCAAAGTATTTGGTGGAGTCTCCACCACCAGTGTTGCCAAGGTCATATGTTCTGTCTGTTAATGGCACAAGGCTTTGGGTTTTTAGCGTTCTAGCCAATTGGTCAATATAAGCCTTATCAAAGTATTCGTCTGCGCCTGAACCACCTAAATGAATATCGCCACTTGTGCCATCGGACACATCCGTTTTAAGAGGAATCAAAGTGTTCTGTAATCCAATACCAGGAGTACCAGATGCTGTTCTGTTGCCGTATATAGAGGCGATATGGAGTTGTGCGAATGGTTTATTTACTGAACCAATATTGGCACCCTGATAAAGATTCCAGAATGGATATGTTCCTGATGAACCCCAAGTTGGTGCTGTGGTTGTTCCTATCGTTGAGTCTTCATAACCGTTTGCTGAACCTACAGTTAATAATGGAGTATTTACTGTCTGTGCTGAAAGACTTAATGTGTTTTGTGGAACTGTTGTACCGTTTCCAGAATCGTATATAGTGATACCTGTTGGAGTTACAGTTAATGTGTCTGTGTCGTTTGCTCCAGTTGAACCATCATCAACTATAAGAGATGTTGTAAGACTTGCTGTTGAACCACTGAAGGAGCCACCTGTAATAACAGCATTATCTGTTGTCATTGTTGAGAAACGACCTGTTGCCGATGTTGTTGCACCTATTGTTGTGCCATTAATTGCACCAATATTTGTAATGGTTACATTATCAATAGAACCACCAGTTATATCAACATTGGAACTGGTCATATTCGTAATGTTACCAGTTGTTGCTGTTAAGGTATTGGTATTAACATCTTCTACTTTCAAGGCAGCATATGATGAACCTACTTTGGCTTCCCATTTGTCTGTTGATTCTGTCCATTGGAACACAGCATTGTCACTTGTTCCTCTTTCAATCTCTATACCACCATTCTGTGATGGTGTGCCTGCTTCATTGTTATTCAGAACAATAATATTATCATCAACAGTTAAAGTCTCTGTGTTTACAATTGTTTGAGTACCATTAACTGTTAAGTTGCCTGTTAAGACTGTGTTTCCTGTTACATTTAATGTTCCAATAGTGCCAGTGCCAGTTGCGTTTACATCTGTTGCGTTAACTGTTGTTGCAGTTGCTGTTGTGAATGTTCCTGCTACAGGTGTCGTTGCACCTATAACACTATTATCAATAGTACCTGCATTAATATCAGCCGTTGTTGCGATTAATGATGTTGTTGTTACAGCCGCGGGCGTTGTTGCACCAATCACTGTGTTGTCAATTGTACCTGCATTGATATCGGCTGTTGTCGCAGTCAAGTTTGATGTTACGATTGTTGATGGATTTGAAGAACCTATTGTTGTGCCGTCAATGGCTCCGCCATTAATATCTACTGTCTCTGAGTTAAGTGTGCTGAATACACCTGTGCTTGATACTGACGCACCTATCGTTGTTCCATCTATTGTTCCGCCATTTATATCAGCCGTTGTTGCTGTTAAATCTGTTGTTACGATTGTTGAAGGAGTCGTTGCTCCTATTGTTGTGTTGTCTATTGTTCCTGCGTTAATATCTGCTGTCGTGGCTGTTAAATCTGTTGTTACGATTGTTGAGGGCGTTGTTGCACCAATAGTTGTTCCATCAATAGCACCACCATTTAAGTCAACTGAGTCTGAAGCAAGTGTTGTGAATCGTCCTGTGCTTGATGTTGATGCGCCGACTGTTGTGTTATCTATTGTACCATTGTTAATAGTTGCTGTTGTAATGGTCGCTTGGTTGATAGTAGACGATGTGCCTACACTTAATATTGGTGTTGTTAATGTTTTGCCTGACGCAAGAGCAACATCGTTTGAGAATGTTGTGTTACCAAATACATTTAATGTTTCTTGTATTGCTACACCACCAGAAACAGTTAAATCATCGGTGACAACTAAGTCATCCGTTACATTTAAGTCTGTTGTGTTGATTGTTGTTGCATTTACTGTTGTAATTGCGCCTGTTGTTGCTGTAATTGTGTTAACACTGTCTAAATCTTTACTGTTTACATCTAAATCTGTTAATAATTTCGCTTTACTGAGGTCTACAGTAGCACCAGGCAGTTCTATCTTCGCTGAACTGTCGCTATCTGCGTTGATTGTGAAATTATCGGGTGTTGAGATGCCCGCATCGGGTAATTTAACATTAATCTGGTCATTATTTCCGCCAGATGTAATATCAATTGTCTTATCATCGTCTTTAATACTCTTAAGAGCAAAGTTATCAATAGATTTAGACTTAAATACACCTTCACCAGTGCCAACATTAGACATAGTGACACTCACATCATAGTGACTGACTTCTATCGTTGCTATCGAATCTGGTACTGCTACTGTTACTACATTAGAATCATCTTCTACAATTGTAAGATTATAAAGAGTTTGTTCTGTTACAGTGACGCTTGTTACTTCTCCTGCCATTTTTCTCTCCTTATCGTGTTACATTTGACTTGATGTTTACGAATCCTTCTAATAGCCTGATGATATCACCGTTTGCTTGTGTCATCTCTATATCATATACACATTGTTGTGCTGGTAATAATGCAGTATTGGTTGCTGTCATCTTCCAAGAGAATTGTCCGTTGGTTCCGTTTGTAATAACAAAGGTAAATGTTCCTGCTATTGTACCACTGAGTGCTGTTGTTCTTATTTGTCCAGCAAATGTGCAACCAGATATGTCAACAACTGTTCCGCTATCGTCTTTTAATGTTAATGCTCTATTGAATGTGGCACCTTGGTCTATATCAAAGTCATATTTTGCTGACATAATGTTCTCCTAAAATATCATTTGAAACAACTCTACTGCTACCCATACGCCAATGACTACATATGTCATCGCTAATAATCCGTTAATCATTAATAAGGTTCTCGTAAGTAGAGTTTCGTTTTCTTTATTCATTGGGTGTTCTCCTAGTATTATTTATCTTTTGTTAAATTTAGAATAAATACAGATACAAGCGCCTCGTCTCGCTTGTCGTCATAGAAATATTTAATATATTTCGTCTCAGAGGGATAAGGTTTAACCTTATGGTTTTGCTTCTAATCGCATCCTTGTCCCTCAATCTTTCTTTACCCTGCCAGTCTATTATAACATACCATTGTGGTCTGTCAAGTTTTTGTTTCTTTTATTTTATTCCAAATGCTAATGAGAATCATTCGCATTCCTAGCCTTTTGCCCGACCGTGAGGGCGAATCTTTTCTGAACATATCATCAGGTAGTTCCCACTTAGCCATTATTTTTTCCTCATATCATTTTTCACACCATCCATATCATTTGCTTTATGAATTGCACGATAAACTAAAGCAGGATGGCATTTATACTTGTGAGCCAATATGTTAATCGTTCTTGGCATCTGATTCATCTTCATATGATTGTATTCATCCCTGACATCTCTTTCAATACCTTCAAATCTACCACCATTACCATATTTGGCATATCGTCTATGCATGACCTCTGTATGCGTTTGTCTAATAATGTGTTCAGGATTACAGCATAGTTTATTATCACACGATGTTGTTATCCTTGAGTTAAAGTCTATGTTTGGAAACAGTTCAAGTTCAATAGCCATTACTCTCTGTACCGTCATCATCCCTTTATTACCATATCTCATAAACGCATAACCTTGAACATGTGTTGCTCTTGTCCAGTTCCAGCATCCTGTGTCTTCATCTTTATCGCACCTTGACTCAATCGTCTCTGCATAATTGTGTATCGTCATTGTCTCGTCCTTATTTTATTGTATTGTCTTACGCTTTTATTTATCATTAATTGGATGGGTCCATAGAAAAACCCTCATCATACCAACGGAGTGAAAGTATGACAAGGGTTTTAAAAGGATAACAAAGTACCGGGAAAGCAGATGGCTCATTAACTGCTAAAAACTTTGTTACCCTATGTCTGTCACCTTCGTGACATATTAACTACACTCGTAATTAATTCTTTTGGTGTGGTTGCCAGAATTCGGAAAGCGGCCCTCAAATGGAAACTGTGTCCGGATTTGGGGCATCGTTTCTCCAGAAATTAAATTATATTTCTATCCGAATTGTTTTTGGCTTCTTTGTCTCCACTTTTAAATTATTAATCTGGTCTGAATTAAATCCTTCATTATATTTTTCATCCCATTCTTTAACCCAATCTAAGTAGGCATTAAATCTTAATCGCATTGAGTCCGTATAGTCTGCTAATTCATTTACACCACGAACAGTCCATAGTTTCTCTTCAATCATGCCAAAGATTTGTTCATGCGTATAATACCTACCGTAATCTTCAACTTGGCTCTTGTGTCTTTGGAACCTCCTTGAAGCAACCTGATATTGTCCCTTGACCTTCTTTGGTCTGAACTTAAGTTTCTTTTCTAAGAAAGAGTTAAGGTTAAATCCTTTTTCATTAGACATCATTGACCAATACATTCTTAATTGAGTACTGGCTTTCTCATAATGTTTATGAAGTTTCTTGGCTTCTTTGGGTTGACATCTTAACCTTAATGATTTAAGTTTAACTGTATGCTCTTCTTCATAAGGCTTCTTAGTGCATTCTATTGTTAACATTATCTTAATGCCTCCACACTTTTAATATAATTCTTTAAGATATTATCCACTGGAAACTTAGCATAGTTCCAACAGTGTGGATTCTTTGGCTTCATATTAAGATGCCTTGGCTCCATACCAGGTAATCCATAATGCTTATGAACTTTTATTTCTTTTTGAATATCTTTTAGGATTAATGCGACTAACTCTTTTGCGAGTCTTGTGCAGTCATCTCTTGTATATAAGACTTCTGAGATGCCGTACTTGTTCTGTAATGCTGTTAACTCGTCTTGGTATTCTAACTCATTAGACCAATCAGGTCTTGCTAATGTTTCGTAATTCATGTTGTTTCTCCATATTAAGTTTTATTGAGCGTGATTGCTCTGTAGGACCTATAGTCCTTATCTTTATCTTACTATACCAGTATACACTATTTATCTTTGTTTGTCAAGTGTTTTATCAATTTAATTCCTAGATGCTAATGCGAATCATTCGCAGGTAGCCTTCTTATGGTTGCCATCTTTATTATATCATACATTTCGGATCTGTCAAGTAATTAACCAAATTAATTCTTAATGCAAATGATAATCATTCTCATTTGGATCCTTGCCGGAATCCATGAGGGCGAATATTAACCACACTTTTTTTCTAATAAATGCAAAATAAAGGTTGACACAGTGAAAAACCATGATATAATATAGTTATCCACCAGGTTGGAGAAAAATGCCGCCGCGGCCGATGCAATTCTTTTTATAGGGATTTGTCATAAATGAATACTGGATTATTGTGGTTAATCATGGTCTCATCATGGTCTCATCTTGTACCATCAGTGTATGAAACAATAGTGTACCGTCTGATGCCTCGCTTTGCATCGCCCATTGTGTTAACACTTAAAACATCCCTGACTTTATTCTTTCTTTTCTACACCATTCTAAGTATGGCATTATCTTACTCTTATTCTTTTTTCTTTTACAGTATGCTTGGTAATCTTTATCTGTCTCGGCAGTAGGTAATTTCTTGTATCTACCTTTAATAAACTGTCTTTTACCATTCCATGCATTTGCTATTTTAGTCATAGTTTCTCCTTATTAAACAAGTTTATAACACATTCTTAACGCCAAAAGGCTGAATGCTTTCATAAATTGTTCTTTATCTTATGATGTAATCTTTTATTAAAGGTATGCCCTCTTTCTATCATTGATACTATTTTCTTTAACTCTTCTTTACCAAGCCAACATTGAAAGGTATCTTTAACTATCCATCTAGCATAGTGAATACTATTCTCTTCTATATGAATGTCTTTTAGTCTCACACGGACTTTGTTTAACTTCATGGCTTATGAGGTGTAGTTGGTTTAGGAGTTGATGGTGCGTGAGGAGGACGCGGTGGTGGCGCTGTAAACGGACTAATTGGTGGCATAGGGGCTGGTCTTTCTGTATTCATGTTATTTCTCCTTTGTGTGTGCTTTAAGTATTGCTTTGGTTATTTCTCTTGCTTGTATATCCATTATCTCTTTGTCTGATACTGGTCGCATCTTTGGATAAGGTGTATGGTCATCTTTCTCTATGATAGCATATATCATGCCATTGACTATCTTATACTTGAGTTTAAGTCTGGCTACTATGTCTCTTAATGTTCTTTTCATATGTATTCCATTTCATTATAATATTCGTCCGATATTCGTTCAAGTTTTTCCTGTTGCTCAATAATAGATTGATGATAATCATTATAAAGAGTTTCATTATAATGTTGTAATGAACGATGGTCCCCATAATAATCAAACTCATCTTTTGTGGTTTGTTCTACTATATTACTTGCAAACTCATTATAGATTGTAACTGGTCTTTTATTGAACACTGCAATATTATCAGTCATGTTGATTACATAATAATACTTGTCTTGGAGTTCTTGTGAATCAAGTTCTACTAAGGTTGATTTTAGATATTGCTTGGCATCTTCTACATACAGTGCATCTTCTATATGCATATCTATTCCTATTTCAGATTTTCTATAAGAGATGTCTATGATTGTTTTGGTCATTTGTTACTCCTTTTTTAGTGTTATGAGTGGTTACATTTGGTTATCAGTTACTTGCTTGAAAGAGTTGTTTTTATCTCTCATTAAAGGTTACATTTATTAGTAATATATTATTAGTGTTTTATGTAACCGATTTTTCTAAAGAATCAAGGATTTCTCTTGCTGACATCCCATTATACATCTCTGGATACTTCTTCTTAAGTTTAGATGCTTTCATTCTGTCTTTTGGCTCTAAACTACCACTTGCAGGTCTTCCTACAGGAATAACTGATTTCTGTATCTCATTAACGGCATAATCTTTAATATCAGTCTTATTGAACAAATCAGCCATACAAACAACTGCTCTGTGGTCAATGACAAAGACATCCACTGGTTTATTCACTCTTAACTGAGTTCTCATTAATATTTGATAATAAGTATATCCAGTTCTTGCATTGAATACCCAGTCATCAGCAGTTAGGCTATCAGGCAATTGTAAACAATCTTTCACTTGACTCGTTAACCACTTCAATTGGTAATTGTCTGGATTCAAAGTAGACTCAAGGACCGCACTCTTACACTCAATAAAGTTATTACTACCTGCTTCATTGTGCTTTGCTTTTATTCCATTAGGAATGTATTCTTCTTGGCTGTTATTCAAAAGAGTTAATGCTGGTTCTTTTATATTATTCTTTACATAAGTATGGACTTCATCTAAAAAAGATTGATTGTTATTTCTTTTGTTCTTACTCCAAGTAATACCTTCATATGACCCATCATCTGGATAATGAATTGTTATTTTTGTGTCGTGCTTTTCAAACTCACAACCAGGTAATACTGAGTAATTCAAATCATTCTTCATCATCCACAAAGACATAAAGGTCATTTCAAAACGAGAGGCTGCTATGTGTAATGCTTCCCAACCATCTAATACTTCTTTCTTTAACTCTTGTATGAAAACAACATTAAACTGTTTACCTTTTTGCATACTCTGTTGTTGTTCAGTCAACATATATGTGTCAAATGTCTTCCTTGAAAGTCTTCTTAAATCGTGGTGACTTTTAGTAAAGGAGTTGGTCAATAAGTCATCCAAGTTAATCTTTACATAATGATTGTCTAATGGTGCTTGAGAAACATGACATAGATGTTTCCAGTCAATAAACATCTTGTCGTCTTTGTCTTGTTCATAAGAAATGAAATCCCAAGTATCAAATGCTTCATCAATGATTAATGAATACTTTCTTTTAAGTCCATCATTGATTTGTATGTTAATGAATGCTTGTTTTGTAATAGCAATGATTGGTTCATTGTTAACTAAGGCTTTTAATAAGTCTAACTCAATAGTTTTCTCAATTCTGTTATCTGAATTGATTTTCTTAATCTTTGATAGACCCTCTTTCTGGTAATCGTCTGCTAAACCAATACTAGGTAATACCAATAATGTTGGTTGATTGTTTGAATAGTTTTCTCTAAGTATTTCATAGATGCCATTAGCACCGGTCGTTTTACCTGCACCACATCTTCTGCTGTCAACTGTTATTTGCATCATATGTGTTTCCATCTGTCTCGTTTAATGATATGTCCTACATTTGCTAGTGATGTGTTATACATTTCGCCAAGTTCTTTCATCACATAAGCACCAGTTTCATATAATCGTCTTATCTCAAGGACTTCTTCTTCTGTTAATTCAGTCTTTTTAGATGTTCTTATGGCGGCTATTCTTCTGCCCTTTTCTTTCATATCAAGCATATTGTCTTGGTGTGTGCCTAAGAATAGATGGTCTGGGTTACAACACGGTGGATTATCGCACTTATGAAGCACATGCATATCTTTTGGTATCTCACCAAATTCAAGTTCATATGACATTCTATGTGTTGTTACCATTTTCTTAAAGATTGGACAGTTTGTTAATCCATATCCTTGTCTGTGTGTACCACGAGTCCATTCTAAGCAATCACCATTTGGCTCAAGCAAAGCATAGAAGTCTTCTTTTGTGAAATTCTTTTTCATAATATCTCCATATAATATACTTCTTACTAGTATACATCATATTTAGTATTATGTCAAGTTTTAAGTCTTTTTTGGGTGGTTTTGGGGAGTTTTAAGTTAATTTATTTGGATTTACACGAATTAACTTGCGTGATTTGTCTAAAGAAGTCTTTTTCAAGTCTTTAGGTCTACCTGCTTTGCCTTTGATAGGATTTTGTATTTCATCCTGAAGTGAACGCATTCCTAATGATTCTCTTAATGCTTTATCTGTCTCTAATTGTTTTACGATTTGAATTAAGCCTTGTTCTTTGGCTTCTTCAATTGTGATATGTGTTTTAAGAAAACTTTTATAGTCTTGTGATTCTGACATAATGAAACCTTATTGAAGGATAGAGGTAATACTACGGAGATAATATATGATGTTCTTAAAGAGGGGCATCATGGCTTAATCTGGAACCGTCTCTTTAAGTAATAACATACCCCTATCCGTCAATAAGGTCTCTGCTGTCTAGTTGATTGGAAATGACGACTCTGAGAGCGTATATAATAATAAAACCTTATATAATATAATAAATTAAGTTAAATTAAGTGAATCGTCATTTCCAATCAACTTTATATAGTATATAACAATACTTGATAAATGTCAAGTGGTTTTGCTATTTTTTCTTTGGTTTTTTCTTTTTATATGCCATTATTTGTTCCATGCTCCATCTATTTTATATTTTTCTACTAATCCATCTATTTGATTTGTGTTCAACGCAACAGCATATATCGGATAGGGTTTATCAAAAGCAGAGTGTAATGCGAAACCTTCTACTTCATCTTCATATACTATTTTATCTAATACTTCTCTATTGACAAGAATGAATGTTTTGTAATCTTTCTTTTGACAGAATGTTCTCACTAGTTGGGCTCGTCCTCCAATAAATGGCTGTCTATCGGCATGACCATTCATAAAGTACCAACCTTTTGCTAGATGTTCTGAAAACATAATTCTTCTTCTTCTGAGTATAATTCCATCATTGATTCTAAAAGATGCTCATATCTTTTTTGTGCTTTTACAGGCAGTTTTCTGAACTCAACGATATACTGCTGGAACTCGTTAAAGTCACAGGAGCCGAGGATTTCGGCTTTCTGGAGCATGGCATCCAACTTCATTAGGGTATACGATTGCTTCTCGTTATATAATTTAATCTTCATTAATGTAAGTTTCTCCACGCTGAGCCATCATACCCTTTGAACTTGTTGTCATCCGTATCAAAATACATATCACCTGCTGTTGGGGTAGTTGGTGCGCCGCTTCTTGTATGTAATCTTATTTTAGTTTCAAATTCTGTTCTAACATCATCCCCTTCGCCAACTATCTTAAATCCTCCACTAGATGCAGAACCACCTGTTGTTGCGTTAAGATTACCTGCTCCTATGTTTACTCCCTTTTCACCTGATGCAGTGTCCCAGTCTGTAAGAATCATTAGGTTACTTGCACCTGTTGATTTATTGCCTACACTCAAGTACTTGCCTACTGAAACTGTTGCGTCTGTTGAGCCATTGTCCCACGCTCTCATAACATCCATCACCACATTTGCACCAATATCATGCATGTACATACGCATCTTTGGGTCACCGTCTGTTGCATGACCAACATAATCTATTTGAAAGTTACTTTGACCTCTGGCTTCGGCTAGAATAAGTGGTATTGTTGAGATATGCATACCATTATCGTCAAAAGCCATTCTTTCTGTTGAGTTTGTGTTAAATGCAACTTGGTCAGCACCAAATCGTAATGGTGCCCATCCATAAGCGTCTACTCCACCGTTCTTATCATCAAAAGAGTTAATGTCAAAACCATTATGTGCGCCATAAACATGTAATCCCATAGTGATTTCATCTTGGTCAGCATACTTCTTAATGAAAGAGAACTGATAGTCTTGGTCACCTAATGATGCATCACCACCTACATTTGTTCTAGGTTTAGTGTTATTTGGATCCATAATCAATTGGAACGCATAACGGTCATCCGCACTGTTTAATCTTCCTACAACAGAAACAGTGTCATCACCTGAATCTTCTAATAGTATTTGACCTTTGTCGTCACCAGTATTCGTTGTTTTAAGATGCAATAATGGAGATAGTTTAGTAGATGCTTCTGTAATCTTCATCTTGTCTGTAATGTTACTGACATCAATAGCGGCACTAGCGGCTGCCCATTCTATGTTACCTGATGTTGAGTTGTATGTTA
>Ga0115008_10001884_pt1 | contig 17285 bp, 19 predicted proteins | sample FraStrMetagenome_FD_87164 | JGI IMG/M metagenome (GOLD analysis project Ga0115008, IMG submission 87164) | Marine eukaryotic phytoplankton communities from Arctic Ocean - Fram Strait ARC3M Metagenome | ecosystem: Environmental > Aquatic > Marine > Oceanic | place: Fram Strait | collected...
AGTAGCTGACATCTTACCTTCAGGTAAAGCTCACATCGCACAACTCCCCCTCAAAGACCCTTCAGATATGCTACAGGCCCGCCGCAATGCGGAGCTAGTAGATGCTATCTGGCAAGCTAAGCCCCACAGACCTGATGGTATCATCAACAGTGCTGACCTCTGGGAAGACGTAATCGCAGAAGATACTTCTGAGAGCGTCCCCTATGTGTTCCCTAAGCTAAACGATAAGACACGTGGCATCCGTAAGGGTGAACTCGTTGTACTGACCGCTGGCTCAGGTGTTGGTAAATCTGCTGTTGTTCGTGAGTTCGCTTACGACCTGCTCAATCAGGGCAAGACAGTAGGCATGATGATGCTGGAAGAGAATACCAAGCGTACAGCTATCGGTATGATGGGACTGGCTATGTCTAAGCCTCTACACTTATCCCGTGAAGGCATTACTGATGGTGAGATGCGTGAAGCATTCGACGCAACAGCTGGCTCAGGTCGGCTATGGCTCTATGACCACTTCGGTTCTATGGACCCTGATAACCTCGTTAACCGTATCCGCTACTTAGCTGTCGGTTGTAACTGTGACTATATCGTTCTGGACCACATCTCTATCGCCATCTCTGGCTTAGAGAACGGTGATGAGCGTCGTATGATTGATAACCTAATGACCCGTCTCCGCTCTCTTGTAGAGGAAACAGGTGTTGGCTTATTCGTCATATCACACTTACGCCGTCCAGAAGGCCGGTCACATGAGGAAGGCGGGCTGACTTCTCTATCGCAGTTACGCGGTAGTCACAGTCTAGCACAGCTATCAGACATCGTTCTGGGACTAGAGCGTAACCAACAAGACACAGAACTAGCTAACGTCACTACCATCCGCGTTCTCAAGAACAGGTTTAGTGGTGAGACGGGCGAAGCTGTTTCCGTATTCTACGATAAATCAACAGGGAGACTTAGTGAGTATGACCTCGAAGCATCACACGGGTTCTCCCCCGATACAGGAGAATACTGACCACATCTTTGAGAGGGCAGAAGAACTCTGCCTTCTCGCAGTTGAAGACGAGAGCTATATCCCCTTATACCGCGAGGCGATGAAGAAGGCTCAATCATTGGAGCATAGCGGATGGAAAAGGAGCACAGGAATGACACAGGAACAGAAGGTACTCAAGCACCTCAACAAGGTTGGTTCAATCACAGTTCGGGAAGCAATGATTGAGTATTCAATCCAGTCGCTAACTAAGCGCATCTCAAACCTGCGTGAAGAAGGCCATGACATCATCAGTCTACGCAAGCGTCACGCAATGACCGGTCAAGACTACGTTCGTTATTCACTAGCATAGGGAGAATACATCCATGAAAGCCATTTATACTATTGCCTTCGCAAGCGTAATGCTTACATCAACAACAGCTATCGCTTGTTCTGATATCCCTAACCCTTCACGCTTCATGCCAGACAGCTTATCTGCTTATCAGGAATGCTGGCTTGATACTCACAAAGCTGATGAGACAGCAGGTGTTGTTGGTGGACTGACATGGGTACGTCTTGGTGACGGCTCATACTTCAGCACACAGCTTAACCCTATCATCAAGGCATCTAATGGTGACAAGGCTAAGGCAGTTGAGATTGTAACTGAATACATCATTCAAGAAGTAGAAGCTGATGTTGCCTCTGTTGCTGACCAACTCCGTGACCTTGGTATCTCTGAGCGTAAGATTGCTAACAAGATGGAGAAGATGATTGTCCGTAAACTACGCGGTGATAACTTCAGCTTACGCAACGGTGCTTTCAAAGGTCAGCGCCACGATAACGATGCGTCTGATTATGTCGCTTACAATGTCAGCCCTGTGGAAGCAGGTCGTATTGCTAACTATGCTAAGAATAATGGCACATATGACAACACAGGCACTGTACGTTACATCTTAGTCGATAGTAATGAAGCATGGCACATTGAGTTCCGTGCAGAGCTACAGGCATACATCACCGAAGCTATCTCAACTGCATGGTCAGCCGGTTACGACGCTGGTTACAATGACGGTTACCAAGATGGGTACCGCGACGGTTATGCAGATGGTTACGCTGACGGAGCCGCTTCACGTTAGGTGACACTACTGAACCCCAAAATCACAGAGGAGACTATTATGAGATTAGTATTTGATATTGAGACTAATGGTCTCCTCGAGCAACTTGATAGAATTCACATTATTGTTGCAGAGGACATCGACACAGGCGCGGCATACGATTTCGGTCCCGACGCTATCGACGAAGGCATTGCCCTTCTGATGCAAGCAGACTGGCTTGGTGGTCATAACATCATCAAGTTCGATATCCCTGCAATTCAAAAGATATACCCAGACTTCAACCCTAAGGCTGAAATCTTTGATACCCTTGTGGCCTCGCGTCTCATCTGGTCAAACCTATCTGACCGTGACCACGCTATGACTGCAAAGGGCAAAGGCATCACCGGTAAGATGGTAGGCTCTCACGCACTAGGTGCATGGGGTCAGCGTCTTGGCGAAGCTAAAGGTGACTATGAAGGTTCATGGGAACACTGGAACCAAGAGATGCACGACTACGCTATTCAAGATGCAGTCGTTACTAACAAGCTATGGAAGCTAATTGATAGCAAGGGCTACAGCAAGACATCCCTAGACCTTGAGATGCGGGTTGCCGAAATCATGGCACGTTGTGAGCGTAAGGGCTTTGCCTTTGACGTCACAGGTGCTGAGGCTTTGACCAACAAGCTAATAGCTCAACGTGCTCAATTAGAGGTAGACCTTCAGGATAGCTTCAAGCCTTGGTACTCCAAGGTAGAAGAAGTAACCCCTAAGCGTTCTATCAACTACAAGAACAAGGCCGGTGTTGTTGCTGGTGCTTCCTATACTAAGGTTAAGCTCAACATCTTTAACGCCGGTTCACGCCAACATATTGCTAACAGACTGCAAGCTTTGTTTGGATGGAAGCCTACTGACTGGAATGCCAATGGTACTCCTAAGGTAGACGAGACCACCCTCGCAGGTATGCAGTACCCCGAAGCTCAACTCCTAGGCTCTTACCTACTCTTGGTAAAAAGATTAGGCCAGTTAGCAGAGGGCAAGCAAGCTTGGCTCAACGTTCAGAGCAACGGGCGCATCCACGCTACCTACATGACCAATCAGGCTGTTACGGGCCGTGCAGTTCATCGCTATCCTAATATCGCTCAGGTACCTAGTGTTGGTGCTCTATATGGTAAGGAATGCCGTGAGCTATTCACAGTTACCAAAGGCCGTAAGCTAGTAGGTGTTGACCTCTCAGGTCTCGAGCTAAGGTGCCTATCTCACTTTATGTCTAAGTGGGATGAAGGTGCTTATGGTGAAGAGCTTCTCAAGGGTGACATCCACACAGCCAACATGAAAGCCGCAGGTCTCGATGACCGCCAGCAAGCCAAGGGGTTCATTTATGGATTTTTATACGGTGCCGGTGCAGAGAAACTAGGCTCTATGGTCGGTGGCAATCGCTCCCACGGTCAACGTCTCAAGGACCGCTTCCTATCTAAGACCCCTGCGTTAGCTAACCTTATCGCCGCTGTTCAATCAGCCGCTAAGAAAGGCTACCTCAAAGGTCTCGACGGTAGGCAGGTATATGTCCGGCACCAACACGCCGCACTTAATACCCTGTTGCAGTCTGCGGGTGCCCTGTTGGCTAAGGCTTGGCTTGTAGAAATAGATAAAGGCCTGAAGGCCGCTGGTATCGCTGACCGTGTGGATTTAGTCGCATGGGTTCACGATGAGGTACAAATGGAGTGTGATAATGACATCGCAGAAAAAGCAAAGTGCATCGCAGAAGAAGCCGCAGTCAAAGCCGGTGAGTTCTTCGACTTCCGCATCATCATCGAAGCAGAAGGCACAATCGGAAACAACTGGTCAGATACTCACTAAGTGCGGTGCTTGTAAGTTCTATGAGAAGTTCAAGTATGCACAAGAAGAGTTCAGAGGGTTATGTAACCGATACCCAGAAACCGTAACTAAACATGAAGGAGATTGGTGTGGCGAATACAGTTCTAATTGATGCTGACATTCTGGCTTTCCAAGTGGCAACCGCCGCAGAACAGCCAACTCAGTTTGGTGAAGATATCTGGGTACTATGGGCAGACGGCAAAGAAGCTATCCGCTCAGTAGACGATGGTATCCAAGCTATCCTAACCATGACAGGCGCAAGCGATTATGTCTTGTGTCTAACAGGTAAGAATAACTTCCGGTACCGTGTGTCGGATACCTACAAGTCTAACCGTGCCGGTAAGCGTAAGCCTATGATACTCTCGTACCTTCGTGAGTACATGCTCGATAAGCTAGATGCTGTCCAGTATGACAACCTCGAGGGTGATGATGTTATTGGTATCCTAGCTACCGGTGAGTACAAAGATAACCATATCATCTACTCCGCTGATAAGGACCTCAAGACAGTAGCAGGTAAACACTTCGAGGATGGCTTCGAGATTACTATCGAACCACATGAAGCACTCCGGTACTTCTACTCTCAGGTGCTAACAGGCGATACTACAGACGGCTATAAAGGCTGTCCTAAGGTAGGCCCTGTGAAAGCCGCTAAGATACTAGACGCCGACTTCTCTTGGAAAGCTGTTGTTAATGCTTACGAGAAAGAGGGCCTTACAGAAGATGATGCCATCATACAGGCAAGACAAGCTTACATCCTGCACGACAAAGACTTCGGCGCAGGGAAAGTTATCTTGTGGAACCCGCCATTAGAAGGAGAATAATATGGGACAATACTACACTCAAATGCTCAGTGATTACTCTGACGCTATGGCTGGTCAGGACGCCGCTGATGAGGAGATTGCTAAGCTTGGCGGTATAGGTGCCTCTAACGACGACATCGTTGTTAAGCCCGCCCATTACGAGCGTTATGCTATCGAGCCTATCAACTTCATTATGCTTAATGATATGGAGTTCTGGCGCGGTAACATCGTCAAGTACGTAGCCCGTGCAGGTTTCAAGCTCTACCCTGAGCAGAACAACGTGCAGTCAGAGATTACTGACCTACGCAAAGTCATCAGATACTCAGAGATGCGTATCAACCAGCTTCAAGGACGCGACCCAAATGCAGTCTAAGAAGCCTTGTCCCAAATGCAACAGGAATGCCCCTAAGGGTCAGTCAGGATTGTACCCTCAAGAATGGGCTCAATACTTCTGCGACCCCTGCGGGCACTCCTTTACCTATGAGGTAACTGATGATGATGATGATACATGAACCAGTATCGGGTGAAGTAGCCACGCTGGTTAAAGAGACTGAGGAGTACCAACTGTACAGGTTTCCCTCAGGACGTACACTCATGGTTTATCGTTTCGATACAGACACTTAACATAGAGGGCCCTTCTGGGCCTTCTTTTTTGCAATTAGGTACCACCTAATGACCTGAAGGAGTAACTCTAAGATGGACAAATTACCCTACATTGAACCTGCTACCGTCGAATATCTGGCAACTATCTACCCTGATAGAGCCCCAGAGCCCGAATGGACGGAGCGTGAGGTGTGGATGGCTCGAGGAGCCGTCAGCGTTGTCAGAAAGCTACGCGACCTCGTTGAGCAACAAAATGAAAATATGATTGGAAACTAATATGTGTGGTTCTCGCCCTAAGGCACCTACGCCTCCACCTGCCCCTAAGCCAGCCCCGATGAACGCATCAGGTACTGCGTCTAATGAAGAGGCGGATTTAACAGTTAAGAAGAAGAAGAAGAACATCGAAGCCGCTGGCACGAAGGACTTCCGTAATTCTACAGCTAAAAACAACACAAGCTTGAACGTGAGCGGTGCTAAGGCATCATCTTCAGGCCTGAACATCTCTAAGTAAGGATTTTATTATGTGTATGTCATCAGGCCCTAGTGCCCCAGCCCCACCACCACCACCACCAGCGGCCCCTATGGTCCTTGAGCAGGTGGCCCCTGATAAGGCAGTCAAGAAGAAGGCCAAGACTGACCAAACAGGTAACAAGCAATTCCGTAACGACTACACACCATCATCAGCCGCTGGCCTTGGTGGAGTACCTACCGCAGGTAATAAGTCGCTTGGTATTAACAAGAAATAAGTGAGGTCAACTATGGACAATTCGTGTTCAGAAACATACGAGAAGTACTCCGGTAAACGTGAGACCTATCTCGACAGAGCACGGGAATGTGCAAAAGTAACCATCCCCTCATTGATGCCCGAAAGTGGTCATTCATACGCAAACAGGTTCCCCACTCCATATCAGAGTGTGGGTGCCCGTGGTGTGAATAACTTGGCATCTAAACTGTTGCTGGCTCTACTCCCGCCTAACAGCCCGTTCTTCCGTCTAGCAGTTGATGATTATACGCTAGAAGAGATGGCTGGTGATGAGGCCGCTAGAGCCAAGGTAGAGGAAGCCCTGAACAAGATTGAGCGTTCAGTAATGACTGAGATGGAAACTGACGGTCTACGCTCACCATTGTTTGAAGGACTGAAGCACCTAATCACAGCCGGTAACGTTCTCCTGCATCTGCCTAAAGATGGCGGCGCAAGAGTATTCCCGTTATCCCGCTATGTCGTCAAGCGTGACCCTATGGGTAACGTTCTTATGGTTATCACTAAGGAAGAGATTGCCCCTAGCGCACTCCCTATGGATATCCGTGAGCTCCTCAGTGAGGAAGAGATTACTGATGAGAAGGTTGCTATCTATACAAAGATGTACCGTGAAGGCGACAAGTATAAGCTGTATCAGGAAGTGAATAAGCAAATCATCCCAGATACACAAGCAACATACCCTATCGACAAGGCTCCTATGCTTTGTCTCCGTTGGACCCGTATAGACGGTGAAGATTACGGACGGGGCTACGTCGAAGAATACCTAGGTGACCTCATCTCTCTCGAGGGTCTCTCTAAGGCAGTACTCGAAGCGTCAGCCGCATCAGCTAAGATTATCTTTATGGTTAACCCTAATGGGACCACAAGAGCCGCTGATATCGCCCGTGCAGAGAATGGTGCTATCATAAACGGTAATGCAAATGAAGTGACTGTGCTACAAGCCCAGAAACATGCTGATATGCGTATCGCTCAAGAGACGGCTGGCTCAATAGGTCAGCGTCTGGCTCAGGCGTTCTTAATGAACTCCTCAATCCAGCGTCAAGGTGAGCGGGTAACCGCAGAAGAAATCAGATACATGGCTGGTGAACTAGAAGATGCCCTAGGTGGTGTCTACTCTATCCTATCTCAGGAGTTCCAGCTTCCCCTAGTGGCCCGTGTAATGGACCGTATGACTAAAGCTAAGCGTATCCCAGCACTCCCTAAGGGTGTTGTCCGTCCAGCTATTGTCACCGGACTTGAAGCTCTAGGCCGTGGTCATGACCTACAGAAGCTCAACTTGTTCATGCAGACCTTAGGTCAGCTTGGGCCGGAAGCTATGGCTATGATGAACATAGGTGACCTTGTGTCCCGTGTTGGTACCTCATTGGGTATTGATATGTCGGGTCTGGTTAAGTCTCAGGAAGAGATACAAGCAGAACAGCAACAAGCACAACAAATGCAAGAGCAACAGCAAATGATGGAAATGGCGAAAGCCGCAGTTCCTAACGCAACAAGGGCCGCCGCCGATATGGCGCAGTCTGACTAATTAGTAGAGGAGCCAAAATGTCTACTGAAACAGTTGTAATACAAAATGAAGCCCAAGGCGAAGAGACACTTGAAGAGAGTGCCGCTCGTCTTGGACTAGATGGAAATGGGGATGCTATCCCTGAAGAGAAAACTGAAGAGCTACCATCAGACGAAGCCTCTAAGGCTGACCGTCCTGAATGGCTCCCTGAGAAGTTTGAGAGCGCAGAAGATATGGCTAAGGCCTACTCTGAGCTCGAAGGTAAGATGAGCAAGGGCGAAGAAGCTCCTGAAGCTGGCGAAGATGCCGCACGGGAAATGACTGAAGCCGCTGGTCTTGACTTTGATAACTTCTCCGCAGAATACGCCCAGAACGGTGAGCTATCCCAAGGTACTTATGATGCACTAGCTAAGGCTGGCATCCCTGAGAACCTAGTGAATGAGTTCATCGCTGGTCAGGAAGCTCAAGGAGCCGCAGGTCGTGCTGAGATATTAGCAGATGCCGGTGGTGAAGAAGCATTCGGAACTATGACTGATTGGGCCTCTGATAACTTCTCAGATGCAGACATTGATGCATTCAATGAAGCAGTCAACTCTGGTAACCCTAACATGGCCCGTATGGCTGTCGCTGGACTCAAGGCTCGCTATGAGGGCTCTGTAGGTACCGAGCCATCCCGTTCGGTCTCTGGTGAAGCTCCTACAGGCGGTAGCGCATACCGTTCAGTAGCTGAGATGATGTCTGATATGCAGGACCCCCGCTACCACAACGATAGTGCATTCCGCGCAGATGTTGAAGCTAAGCTACAGCGTTCGGATATCATGTAATGGGGTTTCCATTTGAAGTAGTCACAATGGTTGGCTCAGCCGCGTTCAGTGGTCTTATGTCTATGTGGAGCATGTCCATTAAGTCTAAGGCCGCTCAACAGTCTGCTCTAATACAGAGCGCTAATGCATCCGCTAACTTTACACAGGCCGCTCGAGAGCATGGTCTCAGGGAACCTCGTTTTGCAGTTACGAGACAGATTATCGCTCTGACGGCAGTGTTCTTCATTATCGCGTTTCCTAAGATATACCCGATTGTGGTTCTGTGGATGGGCTTACCTTATGAAGGTATGGTCTACGGATGGACTGAATTCAACCCGTCATGGTTACCATGGGGCGCAGGTAAAGAAGTTCTAGTGTGGAAAGAGGTCTACGGACTGGCTATCACACCGATGGACACGCACCTGCTGTCAGCCATTATTGGCTTCTACTTTGGTCAATCAATCGCAAGACACTAAACATATAACGGAGAGTAGGATGGACTTTGTATTATACCTCGTCCTACTCCCCCTCACCATATCATTTGCTTACCTTCTCTATGTGGGTAGACCACGGAAGGAAAAGTAATGGCACATCAAAGAGATTATAAGGCTGAATATAACAACTATCATAAACAGCCTGAACAGCGTCGCCGTAATGACGCTCGTAAAGCCGCTCGTCGGTTAGTTATTAAGAAGAATGGTAAGGCCGCTGTAGCCGGTAAGGATGTGGACCACAAGGACCGCAACCCGCGCAACAACAGTTTGAGTAACTTACGCATTCAATCTAAATCTACAAACAGGAGCCGCAACGGATAGCGGCCCTAGCTGTACTGCTCTTTAGTAGGCAGTGACGATGTTGACGAACATCACACCTTCTAAGAACACAAACCCAAACCTAATGCCAGTTGCCCGTGCGCGGATAACCTCTGGACGATGGAATAGGCGACGTTCTGACTTTCTCTAAACGTAAACTAATCTTAAATCCACAAGGAAACTAATCTAATGGCTAACGCTACTCCTTCACGCTTAGGCGCACAAAACAACGGTTCAGACAAATCTGCTCTGTTCCTCAAGGTCTTCTCAGGTGAAGTTCTTGCAAGCTACAACACAAAGACTGTTATGGCTGACAAAATCCGCACACGCTCAATCACTTCAGGCAAGTCTGCTCAGTTCCCAGCTATCGGTAAAATCGGTGCTGAGTACCATGCAGTCGGCGCTGAAATCGTTGGTTCATCTGTTGAGCACGGCGAGCGGGTAATCACAATCGACGATATGTTGATTTCACACACATTCATCGCAAACATCGACGAAGCTAAGAACCACTACGAAGTTCGTTCTGAGTACTCACGCCAGATGGGTGATGCATTGGCACAGACTTTTGACCGTAACCTTCTGTCAATGGCTGTTAAAGAAGCTCGTACACCATCATCCGCTACTGTTGCTGACATGGGCGTTGCTTCATCTGTTGCTCTAGGTGCAACTCCAACAACAACACAAATCATCGACGGACTATACAGCGCCGCTGAAACTCTTGATGTTGCTGACGTTGCTGAAGATGACCGTTTCGTTATCGTAACTCCTGCTGTTTACTACGCACTAGTACAGGACAGCAAGCTTGTTAACCGCGATTACGTTTCTAACAACGGTGACTATGCTGATGGCAAAATCCTCCGCGTTGCTGGAATGCCTATCGTTAAGTCAAACAACTTGGCACTAGACCACACTGCAACTGGAACTAACGTTGCTAACCTAGCTAAGTATGACGTTGATGCGTCTGCTACTAAGGCACTTGTACTTCACAAGTCTGCTCTTGGTTGCGTTAAGCTTATGGACGTTGCGTCTGAAAGCGAATACGACATCCGTCGTCAAGGTACACTAATGGTATCTAAGATGGCTGTAGGTCACGGTATCCTTCGCCCTGAAGGCATCATCGAGCTTGCCGCTGTTTAATAGCGATTAAGTATTAGGGGCTCCCTTTAACTAGGGGGTCCCTTTTTTCATTTAGGAGATAACAATGGCTGTAATGACATCCACTACAGAGCTCGAAGCAGTTAATGTGATGCTCTCAAACATCGGCGAAAGCCCTGTCAACACACTCGATGACGATAACGTAGTTGATGCAGGTATCGCCAAAACTATCCTAAGGAACGTATCCCGTGAGGTACAATCTGAAGGCTGGTTCTTTAACACAGATTACAATAGACCCTTTCTGCCTAATGCAGATAACCGTATCCAACTCCCTCAGAACATCTTGAAGGTTGACCCGTCAGACGTTAGCACCCGCTACGTACAGCGTGGACGCTTCATGTATGACCGTGAAAACCACACATACGACATCCTCGAAGCTGTTGAGCTTAATGTTGTTATTGGTGCGTCTTTCGAGGACCTACCTGAGACAGCCAAGCGTTACATCTCGTTACGCTCCGCTCGCATATTCCAAGAGCGTATGTTGGGTACCCCGACTATATCACAATTCAACGCACAAGATGAGATGAGAGCATATGCCTCACTCAAGACTGAAGAGAACAACGCCGCTGACCACAACGTGCTCAATGATAGCGCAACCCTTCAGTACACAGTGCAGAGAACCTATTTCACAATGAGGTAAAAACATGGCCCTGATTAGCTCGTCCATACCAAATCTTATCAATGGTGTATCACAACAGCCTAGTCCTACTAGACTGCGTACATCCTGCGAGAGTGCAGAGAATGCTTATATGAGCGTTGTATCTGGATTGCAAAAGCGTCAGGGCTCTGATTTCCTAGCAGAACTATCTACAGGCACTATCAGCACAACTTCAGCAACTCATGTTGTTAAGAAGTCCAGCACAGATAAGTATGTCATCGTGGGTACTAATCAGGACATTCAGGTATTTGATGTTGAAAGTGGTACAACCCGCACAGTATCAGGCGCAACAGGTAACGCTTACCTAACCTCTAGCAACCCCGCTGAGGACTTCAGGTTCGTCACAGTTGCTGATACTACGTTTGTACTTAACAGGAGCAAAACTGTAGCCTCTACAACGCTCGCTGAAGACGGTTCCCGCTTAAACCCTTATACTAGACTGTCCGTATTCATTAAGAGAGCAGTCGCCTCTACAACTTACGCTATCTATGTAAACGGCTCTCTAGCCGCTACCACAGGTACACAGAGTAACACTACAGCCGCTACGGCCCTCGAGGGTACCGGAGAGATTGCTACAGAACTTAAAGTAAATGCAATATCTAAAGGTTATTCTGATGCAGAGGTTGTTGGTTCAGTTGTTACATTCACTATACCCGTAGGTGCTACAGTAACAGTATCCGACCAGTATGGCGGTGCCGCTATGCGTATCATCCAAGGCCGTGTTCAGGAGTTCTCTGATTTACCACCTTCCGAAAAGCAAGGTCGGCTGGTTAAGGTCATCGGTGAAGCTGATGCAACCGGAGATGACTATTGGGTAGAGTTCGACGGACAGACATGGGTAGAGACCTTTGGCTGGGACCAAGAAACTGAAATCACTAATACCACAATGCCTCACAAGCTGTTTGATAACGGTGATGGCACGTTCGCGTTTAGTACCTTTGATTGGGGCAAGCGTGTAGCTGGTGATAGTGATAGTAACGCTAACCCAACATTCATTGGTAAAGAAATTAACACCATGTTCCTCTATAAGGGCCGCATGGGTTTGTTGTCAGATGAAAACCTAATCATGAGTGAGACATCTGGGTACACTAACTTCTGGCGTACTACAGTCACTCAGTTACTAGATACAGACCGGATTGATGTGGCCTCTACAACAGGCCGTGTTAACATCCTACAACACGCAGTTGCCTTTGGTGACAACCTAGTCCTGTTCTCAGATAAGCAACAGTTCAAGGTAACCCAAGGGGAAACTCTAACACCCGCAACGATTGGCCTTCAGCCTACTACATCATTCGATGCTTCAACCCGCGTGGCTCCGGTTAACTCCGGTCCTAACGTATTCTTCGCAGTTGATGGACCTCGCTTTGCTATTATGCGTGAGCTCTACATCGACAGTGATAATGAGCAGTTTGATGCCGCTGAGATAACCGTACAGGTACCAAAGTATATCCCCACAGGTGTAGTTAAGCTCGCCGTGTCTACATACGAAGACGTTCTCGTTGCCGTAAGTGAGACTGAGCGTAATGCCCTGTATGTGTACAAGTGGTTCCTAGACGGGAAGACTAAGGTACAGTCTGCGTGGTCCAAGTGGGTCTTTGATGGTAATGATATGGAAATCATTGGCACAGAGTTCATCGACCAAGACTTAATACTAATCTACAAGATGGACGGTGGGACATACAGTGCCCGTGTTCGTATTGAAGAAACAGTAAGCATTGCTTCTGATGCTCCGGTCCTGTTGGACACTAAGGTATCCAGAACACAATGCACAGTAGCATATGACAGTGTTACAGATATCACAACGATAGACCTACCATTCTCATACACTAACACAGTCCAGTTCTGGCGTAAGTCAGCACCTTACGGTGAACAGCTAGTAGTGACCAAGGTTACTAACAGCCAGTACACTATTGAAGGTGATGAGACTACAAGTGATTGGGTTGCTGGCATTGGCTATACATTCAAGTTCCACTTCTCCCAGCAATATCTGCGTCAGGAGACAGGTGGTGGTGAAGTAGCCGTACAGGACGGTAGACTACAACTGCGGTATATGTCTGTCATTTACCAAAACAGTTCGTTCTTCAAAGCTCTAGTTGAGCCTGAGAACAGGACTGCAAAAGAGTACACTTTCAATGGACGTATCTTCGCGGATGCTGACAACGTGCTCGATACAATGCCTTTCGATACAGGTGAATTCCGGTTCCCTATCGCCTCACAGAATACTGGTGTGGAGATAAAGCTCGAAAGCGATAAGCCGTTCGCGTGTGCCTTTGGTTCCGCTGAATGGGACGCAATGTATTACCCAAAAACACGGAGAGTGTAAATGTATGAAGTACGGAACTCCCTGCCGTCAGACCTAGTTTGGCTCGCAGATAATATGAGGATTTCAGATGTTGAGGAAATAGCCGCACAATCTGGATGCTCTCCCTTAGAGGCGCTTATGCGCTGTAAGGTCGATAGCCCCTATTGTAAGACTGCAACATGGCATGGGGTTCCTGTACTTATATTCGGTGTAGCTCCAAGCGAAGACCCTAACGTGGGAATTCCTTGGATGCTCGCATCGGACCTTCTAATGAACAAACAGTGTCGCTTCTTACTAGCTAGACACTCACGGGAATGGGTTGCTGATATGCAATCATTATACCCCGTACTCGCAAATATAACGGACTGCCGTAACAAGGCTCATCACCAGTGGCTCACTTGGTGTGGCTTTACGTTCATCCGTAAGTTTAACCATGGCCCCGTTGGTGCGGCCTTTTATGAATTCGTAAGGATATAGTCATGTGTGATATCGGTACAGCCATATCTATTGGTGCATCTGCTTACGCGGCAAACGAAGAAGAGAAAGCCGCTAACAAGATGTCAGCCCAGAACCGCTCTTCAGCTATTAGTAGCATGAACAACCAAGCGGCTACAGAACAGCTTCGGTTTGAAGAAGAGAACCGTGGTGCAGTACAGGAAGCCTATGAGCTCGCCCTAGAGGGTAGAGCCAGTGAAGCTACGTTCCTGAACCAAGCCGCTATCTCTGGTGTTACAGGTATCTCCGTTAACGAAGCCTTCTTCGGCGTTCAGAACAAGAATGCACGTACTAACAACAAATTCATCCAAGAACAGCAAAGCCGTAAGACACAGTTCGGTATCAATATGTCCGGTCTACAGGCTCAAACAGCTAATCAGATTAACAGCGTAGCAGAGCAATCTGGTGGCGTCGCTAACGCCCTTTTAGAAGGTGGTGGAACAGCCGCCGGTAAAGGCAAGTTAGATAAATACTTAACATAGAAAGGGCCTAGATAATGGCTAGAAACGTAAGAGAAGATATGACCTCAGTTCGTTCTGCGGGTCCTTCACGTTCATTCGCTAAGTCAGTAAGTACTTATGTGCGCCCTACAGACACCCGTGGTGCTTCTAGTGGCTTCGCGTCACTCGCTAAGGCTGTCGGTGTTACTATGGACAGAAAGAAGACTGTTGAAGACGAGCGGGAAAAGAACTTAGGAATGATGGAAGGGTTAGCTCTTTCAGCTACACATGACCCCGCCGCTATCAAAGCTGGTACAATGTACCCCCAAGCTTCCCCTGCGTTCATGGCGGGCCTCAGAGAGAGCCAGTCTAAGGCATGGGCCTTTGGTAAACTAGGTGAATGGCAGACTGAGTATGATGGATGGGACGGCAAGAATAGCAATGACCCTACAGATTACCAGAAGTGGCTTGGAGACAAGCTAGGTGAAGCTCGTTCACAACTAGGTACTGACCAACACGCTCTCGCGGGCGCTATGCCTATCCTACAGAACACTGTTGCAAACATGGGTTCTCACCATACGTCTGCGACCGCTAAGCGGGTTAAGGCTGATGAGATTACAGCAATGCGTCAAATCACCCTAGGGATGATGGAACAGCATGACTTTACTCAGGACCCAACAGGCGCAGGTCTTATCGCCGCTATGGCATCCGAAGCTGACCAGAGGGTCTCTAAGGGTCTCAATGGTGCTGAGATAAACCAGCATATTGTCGATGATGCTCTGTCTTATGCAGATGCAATGAATGACACTCGAGTACTAGGCGCACTAGCTACAGCCCACACTAATGGGACATACAAGCTTAACGCCGCACAGATGAAACAAGTAGATGATGCTTTATTAAACATCAACAATGAGATTGACGCAGTGGCACGGCAAGATGCCGCCGCCGCTAAGGCCGCTAAGACGGAAGCTGATAATACCGCTCTAGGTGAATACACTTCACAGATGAGCTCTTCACAGCCCCCTATGCCGCCTACAGCACTCAAGAAGACTAACCCAGAACTATATAAGTCCATGCTCACTATGAGAAGTGCTTATACATCTGCGGCTAACTACGTCTCTCCTGATGTTGAAAGCAAGTCACTCGACGCAATCTACAAGACTATCTACGCTCCCGACTTCCAGAACATGACCTTCGCTCAGAAGTCTCAGGCTCTATCTGCGGCTATTGTCTCAGGTACAGATAACGGAAGTGTATCACTATCTGAAGGAACCATCTCAGGTCTCTACCGTATTATCGGTGGTGGTACTGATAAGGACCCTAAGAACCCATTAAGCAATACCGGTATCTCCAAACTACGTGGTGGTATGATTAAAGGTATGCAAACAATGGGCGGTGGTATCGCTACATTAGGTGATGAGAACCAGCTAGCAGTAGCTTGGCAATCTGAATATGACCAAATGATTATGGACTATGACCTATCAGGTAAGACACCTATTGAGGTCCGTAAGGTTCATAATGAGGTTAATAAACAGGTAATCATCGACCTATTGGGACGGCAAGATACTCGTCTGCAAATCCTCGAGAGTTTTGAGAATAACCCTGCTCTATTCGAGAGCCTTGGAATGGGTAACTACTTCAAATCCTTCTATGACGATAACGCAGGTGCAAAGGCCGCTGATGAGCTAGAGATGCTCACTGGTGGAGCTCCTGTGGAGACTGAAGAAGAAGAAGCTGAAAGTCTACTAGACCAAGCTCTTAACGCTATATTCTAATGAGGTAAACATGAACACGATACCACAACAGGCCCATGATTGGCTTGTCAGCAACCCTACGCCAGCGGCTAAGACCGCGTTCAATGCGAAGTTTGGTGACGGTCAGGCCGAAAGCGTACTTGAGAACTTTAATAACCCTCAGCCTGAAATTGAGGTTACTAACCGTTCTTGGTTCGATGTCACTAAGTCTGTTGTCGGTGATGTTGCTGAGGGGGTATTAGAAGCCCCCGCAACTATCGCAGGTGGTCTGTATGAAGGTGGTATCTTATCACCCGCAGACTACTTAGCATCTACGTTTGGCGATGTCCGTATCTACAATGACCGCAATGGTGAATTCTTTGACTACGTTTCCCCTACGGAATACGCACAGGAGAAGAAGGATATCAAAGCTGGTACGTTGGAGCAGACATACGCTAAGCAACTAGCTCATACTGGACGGGACACCTTTACAGGTAATCTCATCGGTGAGGGCTCCAGATTTGTTGGTGCTTTTGTTGGCCTAGGAAAGGTCCTCAAAGGCGGTAACGCTATTATGCAAGGTACTCGTACCGCCGCTTCTACATTCGCCGCTTACGAAGGTAACGAAGGTCGTATGACTGATATGTTACTTGAGATGGGTGTTCCTGATGAGATGCTACCAGACTTCCTAGAGACTGATGTTAACGACAGTGAGACCATGGGTCGCCTGAAGAACGTTATCGAAGAAGGTCCTCTAGCCGCTGTCGGTCTTATCGCACTCAAGGCATTCAAAGCAGTGAAAACAGGAAACAAGGCTGAGTTCGATACCGCTGTTGAACAGGCCGCCGTAGTCTCACAGAAGGCTAAGGCCGCTATAAACGAACGTATTGAGACTGACATAGATACCACCCCTGCTCGAGTTGACGCTCCTGAGGCCTCTCAGAGCCCCGATTTGACGGACACTGACCCAAAGAACAACGATTTAGACGTTACTAAGGCCGGTGAGAAGTTTCCAGAGGCTAAGGTTGGTTTCCAGATGACAGCCCACCAGCACTCCCGCGTGGAAGGCATGGCGGCTAAGTTAGCTGATAACCCTGATGCGGCTGTAGGTGATATGGGATGGCGTAAGCCACACCTTATTTCTGCTCCTGAACAGGTAGAAGCTGAGATTGCTTCAGTTGCTAAAGTTATGGCTACTGAGTTCAAGAAGAAGAATAAGAAGAGGACGCTGGAAAGCATCCAGAAGTCTGCCGAAGGTAGAGCAGAGAAGTTAGCTGTATTGACCGGACAAGACCC
>Ga0115008_10001885_pt1 | contig 17281 bp, 18 predicted proteins | sample FraStrMetagenome_FD_87164 | JGI IMG/M metagenome (GOLD analysis project Ga0115008, IMG submission 87164) | Marine eukaryotic phytoplankton communities from Arctic Ocean - Fram Strait ARC3M Metagenome | ecosystem: Environmental > Aquatic > Marine > Oceanic | place: Fram Strait | collected...
CAACATAGCTTAACCTTATTAGTAAAGGTCTTGGGATGGTGTTTAGTATAAATTTAAAGAGTTTTTTCAATGGTTATATTACTGATTCTAAGATAGTGGAACATGATTTTTAAACTCAACTTCCTCATCACTTGTAATACCAAGAGCTTCATGCACGTAATCAAACGTAGATAAAATTTCAGGTATACCATCTATAAGAGCAATATCATGTTCAAAATGAACACTAGGTTTACCGTCTCGAGTGACGATTGTCCAACCATCTTTTAGTTGTCTTACTTTATGTGTTCCGCCATTAATCATGGGCTCGATAGCAACGACCATACCATCAATAAATTTCTTGCCTCGACCTCTACGACCATAATTTGGCATTTCTGGATCCTCATGCATTTTACGACCTAATCCATGACCTACAAGTTCTCTAACAACACCATAACCTTGAGCTTCACAATACTGTTGTATAGCAAAACCAACATCGCCAACACGATTTCCAGCTTTAAATTCTCTAATACCGACGTATAAAGATTCTTTAGTGATTTGCACTAGCTTTTTAGTCTCAGGAGCAACCTCTCCAATTTCAAAAGTATAGGCATGATCTCCGTAAAACCCATTCATCAATGCGCCACAATCTATAGAAACAATATCACCGCTTTTTAGTGGAATATCGGTTGGTAATCCATGAACTACTGCTTCATTAACGCTACATAATAACGTTGACGGGCAATCATACAATCCCAAAAATCCTGGGACAGCATCTTGAGCTCTAATGAAATCTTCAGCAAGCTTATCCAACTGCATAGTTGTTACACCTTCTTTAGTTTCTTTTGCAAGCATACCTAAAGTTTTTGAAACAACGAGCGCACTTAGGCGCATCAATTCAATTTCTTCTTTTGTTTTTACTATGATCATATTATTTTTTTAAGAATGAGAAGAAACCCTTTTTTTGTTTGGGAATATTCATAGTTAAGTCTTCCTTAGTGATGAGTTGATACACTTCACCCCAACCTAAGATACCTCCGATATTTCTATCGTCTATGTACATATCTGCATAGATTTTTCGACTTACAGAATTATCATATTTCTCCTCTGGAAAACTTTGATTTACAGCATAAAACGTGATACCATTATCTTTACAAAAAGCTACAGCTTCATCTAGTTTTGAGCCACTTCTATAGGTCCAAAGTATAAGTCTATGGCCATCTTGTTGGAGACGTTTCATAGTTTCAAAAGCAAAAATACGGGGTTTACCTACTTTTGGATAAGCGTCTTCAACTATGGTCCCGTCAAAATCAATGGCTAAGACAAGTTTATCTTGAAAATTCATTTGTGCGTTTTTATTATGCTGCAAAAATACAATTTTTCGATTTTATTTAAACCAATGATTTTTGGGTCATTGCTTTAGGTTGTTCAACTCCCATAAGTTTTAGGATAGTTGGAGCGATATCTCCTAAAATTCCATCCTTGATAGTGAGTTTTTCATTATCAATTAAAATCACCGGTACTGGATTTGTAGTATGCGCTGTATTTGGTGATCCATCAGGATTTATCATTGTTTCACAATTACCGTGATCTGCTATTAAAATTGTTACGTAGTTATTATCTAGGGCAGTTTCGATAACTTTTTTTACACAAGTGTCTACAGCTTCACAAGCTTTTATTGCAGCTTCCATAACACCAGTATGACCAACCATGTCACCATTTGCAAAATTTAAACACACAAAATCTACATCTCCTTTTTTTAGTTCTGGCACTAAAACATCTGTTAATTCAAAAGCACTCATCTCTGGTTTTAAATCATAAGTAGCTACTTTGGGAGAGTTTCTTAAAAGTCTTGTTTCTCCTTTAAAAGGTTTTTCTTGACCGCCAGAAAAGAAAAATGTCACGTGTGGATATTTTTCAGTCTCTGCTATTCTAATTTGTGTTTTGTTGTTTTTAGAAAGTATTTCACCAAGCGTTTCGGTAAGATTATCTTTATTAAAAACTACGTTTATGCCTTTATAAGAATCGTCATAATTAGTTAAAGTAACATAATGTAAATCCAACTTGTGCATATTTTGCTCATGAAAATCAGTTTGAGATAACGCTTCAGTCAACTCTCGACCTCGATCTGTTCTAAAGTTGAAGAGGATAACTACATCACCATCTTTAATTTTTGCCACGGGCTGATTATCGTCATCAACCATGATTATTGGTTCTATAAATTCATCTGTAATATTTTTGTTATAGTTGTTTTCTATACTCTCTGTAGCATTACTAGAGTGTTCTCCAATACCGTTCACCAATCCATCGTAAGCAAGTTTTACGCGCTCCCAACGTTTATCTCTATCCATAGCAAAATAACGACCAGTAACAGATGCTAATTGGGTGTTTGTATCTTTAATATGGTTTTCTAAAGATGTAATAAACCCGAATCCAGATTTAGGATCAACATCTCTACCATCTGTAAATGCATGAACATAAGAATTTTTAACCCCAAAGTTATTAGCAGCATCCACCAATCCAAATAGGTGATTGATGTGTGAATGAACACCTCCATCACTCACAAGACCTAAAAAATGTACAGGCTTATTATTGTCTTTTGCATATTGAAAAGCGTCAACAAGCATTTTCTCATCCTTTAACGTGTCATTTTTAACAGCTTGATTTATCTTTACTAAGTCTTGATATACAATGCGACCAGCTCCAAGGTTCATGTGTCCCACTTCACTGTTTCCCATTTGTCCTTCTGGTAAACCAACATGTAAACCGTCAGTTCTCAAAGTAGCATGAGAGTAATTGTGATATAGAGCGTCTATGTACGGTGTTTTGGCATTATCAATGGCAGATACTTTAGGGTCTGGAGACATTCCCCAGCCATCAAGAATCATTAAAATAACTTTCTTGTTCATTATTTTTAAATTTAGTAAAAACCAAAGATAAAAGTTTACTGGTGTTTATCTAAAAAATGACAATACTAATTCTAAGATATTATTAAACAATCTTAGAACTCGTTAAAGATTTTTATTTGATTAGTCATGATTGTGATAGTATTAACATATTTGTTTATAAATAGTTAAATAAATGTTATTAAACTTTTCTTATTGTAACACATCGATAATTGTGTCGTCTATTTAATATGAGCTGGTATAAATCAGTTCAAAATCAAAAAACATAAATCAATTAATTTAAATCTTTCATCATGAAAAAATCAGTAGTAATTATCGCAATCGCATTAGGGTTTTCATTTACAACCTTACAGGCAACAAACGATGTTGTAACAACGTCAACTTACGAAACCACAATTAAAAAAGCGGTTGACCCTTTTTGTATCTCAATTGTAAAAGGAGACTTGGAAACCGTAAAAAAGCTTATTGAACTAGGGCAAGACGTCAACAAAAAGTCTAACGGTTTAACACCAGCTATGTATGCTGCAAAGTATAATAGACTAGATGTTCTAAAACTCTTAGTAGAAAAAGGAGCTAAGTTAGACGTAAAATCTGCAAAGGGTATGACCGCGCAAAAATATGCAAAGTCATCTAATGCTATAGATACCTTAGCTTACATAAAAGGCTTAGAGTCTTAATAATAGATGTCTTGTAGAAGACAGTCATTAGAGTTAGTTAATAAAGACGCATCTTTTTTTAAGATGCGTCTTTGTATTTCTGGATGGACGCTCTAATTTTTTCTTTTCTATTTTCTGGATCTGGATGGGTACTCTGCATTTCGGGAACACGATTTGGTCCAGCAGCAGCTTTTAAAATATTCATGACACCAATCATTTCTTCAGGGTCATAACCCGCTTTAAGCATAAACCTAACACCTAAATCATCACTTTCTAATTCGTCATCTCTTCCATTAGTTAATAAGGTGTTTTGACCAATCCCACTTACTAATCCTCCTGCATCTGCACCAACAGATCCTGCTGTTGCCATGCCTTGCCAAAAATCTCCTTCAGCTATACGTTCTGCACTATGGCGACCTAAAACATGACCAATTTCATGTCCTAAAACACCAGCGAGTTGATCTTCGTTTTCTAGTTTAGAAAATAAAGCAAATGTGATAAAAACTTGTCCGCCAGGTAGTGCAAACGCATTTATAGTGTTTGGATCTGCTAACAAATGAAATTCGTATTTATAAGGTGTTTCTCGTGCAACACTATTATCTACTAATTTGTTCCCAACATTATCAACCAAAGCTTGATATTCGTTATTGGGATGCAATCCACCATGTTGCTGAGCCATTTGAGGAGCACTTGCAAGACCAATATTTATTTCATCAGTAGATGACATAGAAATAGTTTGCATTCGACCTGTGTATGGGTTTTCTTCTCTTTGACTGCATCGCTTTACAACAAAAAATAAGGCGATTGCGACACCTAGAAGTAGTCTTATTTTAAAATTCTTTCCTCTCATGATTGCGAAAATTAATAATTATAAATTTACAAAAGTTCTGGATTTATATCTAAAACATTTTGATTGAGGTAGTTAGTAATGAATTCTTCGGAAAAATGATCACACCCCATTAATTGCTCTGATTTGATTATATCTGTTAAATCTAGTTTTTGATACGCGTTTAAATATATTTTTGAAAGTGGTTTATAACTATAATGCCAAGGTTCATATTTAAAGCCTTTTCTATTCGTATCATTAGTATAAACGAGATAAAAGCCAAAAGTGTTTGCATTATTATCCATCCATGTTTTAAATTTTGAAAAACAACCTGTGCCTTCAAAATGATTGGGATTTAGAACATTATTAGGTTGTACTGCATTACCATCTATAATATCCATATCTGTAGCCCAGTGGTGCCTTGATGTTCCTGGTATTGTTGAGTACTCTATTATTTTTTTTATGCTATTCAGAGGGCCTAAACCTTTGTTTGTGTTTTGTTTGTACTTGCGTTCCCAAATTCTATTTTGATGTGCAAAGTTCCTATAACTAGACACAGTTTTTAGTTTAATGTCACTTTTTAAAGCCTCCTTACTCATTTCTATGAAAGCACTATGGACTGTTTTTCTTACTTTGTAACCAGTACCAAATAATTTAGGGTTCCCTTTACCAATTAACTCCTTGTAAGAAATAGAATCTTGAGCTTCTTTGAACCCTAACTGCGGAAAAACTGCTAAGCCCAAACCAAAAGTTAGTGTTCGTTTTATAAATGTACCTCTCTTCATAATCGTTTTGTCATAACATAATGCGTGCCAACTTTTTTTATTTCAAAAGGTTGCCCTACAATTTGATAGTGGTTGTTTTTATAAAAATTAACCGCATGTTCTCGAGCATTTAACCAAACTCTTACAACCCGTTTTTCTGTAAGAAGTTGTTCTCCATGTTTTAGAATATGTTGCCCTAACTGTTGTCCTTGATGTGATTTTAAAACAGCCATACCGCGTAATTGGTATTGTCTTATTTCGGCGAATATGTCGTTTTTGTTGCTTAAAAAAGTTGCCACACTTATAAGTTGATCATTAATATACAAGCCTAAATGAATTGTCGTTTCTAATTCATCACCTTCAAAGACACAATCTTCTATTGGTCGTCCTTGTCTTAAAACAGGATGTCTTACCTTAAAGGTGTCTTGTGAAGAAATTTCTCGAATGTAAAATTTGTTACTAAAATTGTTCGTTTTCATGAGTGTTTAGCCTATAACATAGTCAAACTTAAACAAAATTATTTATCTTCACTTGAAAATATATATCCATGTCTTTACGATTTGAAATCCTTAAAAAATCTCGCATCAATGAGATTATTCCATTGGTGCAAGAGCTTACGAGTTATAAAGTTTCCGAAGCACTTCTTAAAGAACGTTTTGCAGAAATGGTTACTCAAAATTATGAGTGTGCTGTGATTTTTGACGGTAATCGTTTAATTGGCGTTACTGGTTTATGGTATTGCACGCGACATTATGCAGGTAAAACGGTTGAATTGGATCATGTTTATATCGATGACGACTATCGAAACAAAGGTTTGGGTAAAGAATTTTTGAACTGGATTTACAATTATGTGAAGTCAAAAGGTTGCAATACTGCTGAGCTTAACACCTATGTTCAAAATTATCCATCACACAAATTTTACTATAATGAAGGCTTTGAAATCTTAGGATATCATTTTTTAAAGAAGTTTTGATTTTTGGTTGTAAAAGTGTAAAGTTCTTTTATATTTGCGCTCGGAATGCGAGAGTAGCTCAGTTGGTAGAGCGTCAGCCTTCCAAGCTGAATGTCGCCAGTTCGAACCTGGTCTCTCGCTCAAAATCCTCGTCAATTTGATGAGGATTTTTTTGTTTTACTCGTTAATGTATGCTTCTAGTAATTTGTAAAATTTCTTAATTGACTTGTTGTGTTGCTCTTCAGTGACTTTTGAGTCGTATGTATTCCAAATTATATGTTTGGGATCTAAGCCGATAGTGATTGCTAAAATCATATTTGCCCATCCCGCAGTAGACTCATTAAAACCTAATTTATTTGCAACCCAATCAAAGAATGGTTCGAACTGATCTTCATCTTGATTTAAACTATTATCTCGTAGTGCATGATAATAACCACCAATATAGGTGTGCATACTTTTAAAGTATTTTGTCCAGTATACAGAGCAGGTCTATGTTCAATTTGTTTTAAAAGTTTGTAGAATGGTCTCATCAGTTTTACGACATATTTATTACTTTAATTTACTCAACAAACTGCCAGTCTCAATCTCATAAGGCGCTTTGTTATATTCAAAGACACGAGCATCTAATGTGCCTTTAAGGGTAATCATATCACCGTTGACTTCTAGCCAACTACCTTCGCGAATGCCAACAACAGGTTGTGTATTAAATTTATGAAATTCTTTAATTCTCGTTTCTCGCGTTTCTCCCATATGTTTACTTGTTGGATCGGGGTCTAAGTAATGCGGATTGATATTAAAAGGAACAAAACCAAACGTCTTAAAACTTGGAGGATATACAATTGGCATATCATTAGTTGTATTCATTGTGAGTCCACAAATGTTGCTCCCAGCACTGGTGCCAAGGTATGGAGTTCCGTTTTTGACTTCGTTTTTTATAACGTCTATCAAATCATTTTTGTAAAGTTGATTCACCAAAACAAAGGTGTTTCCACCACCAGTAAAAATACCTTTAGCATTTTTTATTGCGTCTTTGGGGTTTTCAATTTCATGGATACCAACTACTTTTTTGTTAATTTTATTAAAAGCTATGTTTACTTTGGCAGTGTACTCATCGTGAGTTATTCCGCTCGGTCTTGCGTATGGGATGAATAGAATTTCCGAAGTATGCTTAAAAAACTCTCGAAGTTTTTCTAATAAGTAATCTAAAGATTCTCCACCATGAATTGTTGATGTACTTGCTATAATTATGTTTTTCATTATGTGCTTTTTTTGTAAATTTATTTACGATGTTAATTTAACAAAAAATTAGTTGCTATAATTAATATTTTGAGGCTTCATGTCCGTTCTTTACAATACTAAATAATAAACTATGAAAAAATTACTACTTCTATTTTTACTTTCTGTGTCATTTACAGTATCGTCGCAAATATCAAAGCGCGTTAAAGTTGATGGTAAAATTATTGTAGAACATCAAGACGTTAATGCTATTACTGTGTTTAATACATCTACAAAGAAGGGGGTTATTACTAATGAAAATGGCGAATTTATAATTGAAGTTGGACTAAACGACTTGATAGAGTTTAGAGCGCTGCAGTATGAGAGTTTTGATTTAAAAATTAACGAAGTTATCTTAAGTTCTAAGCGTATAAGTGTTTTCTTAATTGAAGAAATTAATAAACTAGATGAGATTTTAGTACTTACTAAGGGATTGTCTGGAGATTTACCAAAAGATGTATCTGCAGTTAAAACGTTCAATCCTAAGTTGGATGCACTTTATTTTGGTGTAAAGAAGAGTGAGGAGTATGAGTTTATTGATGATCCGCGATCTGGTATTACAAATGAAGCTATGCATTCGCAATCTACAACCATGGTTAATGGCTTAAATATTGTAAATGTTGTTGACCAATTGTTATTGCCATTGTTTAGGTCAAAAGTAAAAGATAAAAAGGCGACAGGAGTGCCAGATGTGCCAATAAGTGATGTTAAGTACTATTTTGGATCAGAGTTTATTGTAGATAATTTTAATATTCCTGCGTACCGCGTTGAAGATTTTATTCAATATGTTGAAAGTGATGAGAATTTTGATTTTACACTCTTAAATTATGGTAAAGAACTAGAGTTTTTAGAAGTGCTGTATCAAAAAAGTCAAGAATTTTTAAAAGTTGATAGTGGCAAGCATTAAGTATATTATTTTTTTATTATTTATTTTTTTTTCTTCGGAAATATCTGCCCAAACTAAAAATGTCAAAGGTAAAGTTATGGCCAATGGAGATGTTTTTGGGATCCATATTATTAACATAACAGCTAGTAAATATACTATCACGAACGATGTAGGTGAGTTTGTGATACCAGCAAAAGAAAATGATACACTCATGATTTCTAGTGTACAATATGTCCTAAAAAAAGTGTTGATTACAGATATTATTATGCAAACTAAGGCGGTTACTGTTAACCTTGAAGATAATGTCAATCTGTTAGACGAAGTTCTAGTTGGTAAAATTTTAACCGGAAGTTTGATGACAGATATTGAAAACAGTGATGCCAAACGAGAGGTTAATTTCTATGATTTGGGTATTCCTGGATATACTGGTCCTAAAAAAACGCAAACAGAAAGACGTTTGTATGAGGCAACAACAGGAGGTGGGATAGTGCCATTAAATCCCTTTCTTAATTGGGTTTCTGGACGAACAAAAGAACTAAAAGCACAAATTAAACGCGAAGAACTAGAAATTGCACTTACAGAAGCAGAAGCGAAATTTTCTAAACAAATTTTTGAAGATGACACTTTTGATGCTACCATGCAAAACGAGTTTTTTTTGTTTTGTGGTGATGACCCAAAATTCAAACCAATTTTTGATCTTGGCGTTGACATAAAAACCTTAGAGTTTTTAAAAAGTAAATTAGAAGCTTTCAAAATTCATATTGAAAAGGATTAAAAACATATCAGTTATATTGATCGCACTACTTTTGTGTGTCTGTAGTGATGCCCAAACAATAGATCTAAAAGGAAAGGTCACTGCAAGTTCAGATCTAGGAAGTATTCATGTGCTTAATGTGACTGCTCAAGAATTTACAATTACCCAAAGTAATGGTAATTTTAGTGTGCCTGCCAGATTAAATGATACGATTCTTGTTTCGAGTATTCAGTATATACCGCAGAGTATTGTTGTTACCGAAACTATACTAAAACTAGAATACCTCTCAGTAAAACTTGAAGATCGAGTTAATGAACTAGATGAAGTTGTTGTTGGTAAGGTTTTAACAGGAGATTTGTTTTTAGATATAGGAAATAGTGATGCTAAACCTGATATAAATTTTTATGATGTTGGGATTCCTGGTTATACAGGAAAACCGAAAACTCAAAAAGAGAGAAGATTGTATGAAGCAGATGCTGGGAAAATGGTAATAATTGCACCATTATTTATTGGTATCAATATTCATAAAATGCTGAATAGGATTTCTGGACGTACCAAAAAGTTAAAAAGTGCAGTAAAATTAGAAGAGCAAGTGGATTGTATGAACAAAATAAAATCTGAGTTTTCGAAGTTGTTATTTGCTGATTATGAGATTGAAGAGCATCTAAAAATCGAGTTTTTTTATTTCGTTTCCGAAGATCCAAAATTTGAAATGATTTGTAAAGCAGATAATGATTTTGAAACCTACGAGTTTTTAATCCAAAAACTATATATGAATCCCAATGATAGTCTAGAATCAAAAGATTAGTAAATTTAATTTTATTAACATTTTTTAAGAATAATATTTTTTAGAAAAGGCTATTTTTACATCTTACTATATTTTATGAAATCTGTAAAGGTCATTTTATTACTTATTATTTTTCCTTTTTTTTTATCTGTTGCTCATAAGTATTACGTGAGTGTTACTCAGATAGAGTACGTTAAAGAGAAAAATTCCTTGCAGATAATTGCAAGAATAGATGTTGATGATCTTGAGCTTACCTTACAGGAGCGTTTTGATAAAAGCATTAATTTAACTTCAACTGACGAGAAACCTTCAGCTGATGATTATATCAAGAAATATCTAAAACAAAAATTTGAAATTAAGATTAACACAAAAGAAGTTAATTTTAAGTTCATAGGTAAAGATTATGAAAATGATCAAGTAGTGTGTTACTTAGAAATAAAGAATATTACTTCTATAAATACTATTGAAATTAGCAATACAGTTCTATTTGATTTATTTCCGAAGCAAAAAAATATAGTTAAATCAAAAATAAATTCTAAAATAAATAATCTAATTTTCACCAAAGAAGATATTAATCAATACTTAAATTTTAAATAAACCATCCTTTTAATAAATACTATGAGACTATTAAAATTCCTTTGTTTGTCAATTGCATTTATCTCTTTAAATGCAGTTGCTCAAGAGCAAGAACCGCAAAAATCTGGTCACACCAACCAGAATAAATTTAAGCAACTCTACGATGAGTTTTCAACACCTAATATGTTTAGAACAGGATCGGGAGCGCCAGGTCCGGCATATTATCAGCAGCAAGCCGATTATAAAATGGATTTGGAAATTAATGATGAAACAGCAGTATTGACTGGTTATGAAACAATCACATATACTAATAATTCTCCAGATGATTTGACATATTTATGGGTTCAGTTAGACCAAAATGTGAGAACCAAAGACGCACCTGCAAAAGGAATTACTACAAGTAGAGTGACACCTGCACAATCTGCTTCTAGATTTGCATCAACTTATATGAGTGAGAGTTTTGATGGAGGATTCAATATTGAAAGTGTTACTAGTACTGAAGGTAAAGCATTATCTCATACTATTAATCAAACGATGATGCGTGTTGAGTTACCAATGGCAATGAAAACGGGAGACAAGTTTTCATTTAATATCAAATGGTGGTATCAAATCAACGATCATGTTAAAAATGGTGGTCGTTCTGGTTATGAATTATTTCCTGACGGAAATAGAAATTACGTTATTGCTCAGTTCTACCCAAGAATGGCAGTCTATAATGATGTAGAAGGATGGCAAAACTCACAGTTTTGGGGTCGTGACGAATTTGCATTACCATTTGGAAATTTTGAAGTAAACATTACGGTTCCTGCAGATCACCTTTTGGATGGTACAGGGAAATTAATGAATAGAAAAGATGTGTTCTCAAAAGATATGATGAATCGCTATGAAAAAGCAAAAAAATCATTTGATGAACCTGTTGTAATTTCTACACAACCGGAAGCGGAAGTTAGAGAGAAAGGACGTTCTAAAAAGAAAAATACGTGGAAGCTTTATGCAGAGAATGTAAGAGATTTTGGATTCGCAACGTCTAGAAAATATATTTGGGATATGATGGCTGTAAAGCTTGGAGATAGAGATGTTATGGCGGTTTCGTTATATTCTAAAGAAGGGAACCCATTATGGGAGCAATGGTCAACAAAAGCAGTGGCGAGTACGTTGAAATCATATTCTCGTATGACGTTTGATTATCCTTACCATAAAGCAATATCTGTACATGCAAGACGACAAGGGATGGAATACCCAATGATTTGCTGGAACTATGGACGTCCAGATGAAAATGGAAAATATGATGACCGTACAAAATATGGTATGATGAGTGTTATTATTCATGAAGTAGGTCACAATTTCTTCCCAATGATTGTAAACAGTGATGAACGTCAATGGACATGGATGGATGAAGGTTTAAATACATTCATGCAGTATGTAGCAGAACAAGATTTTGGAGAATGGTATCCTGGAGCATTGTCTACTGGAGATGCAGCATATCCATCACGTAGAGGTCCTGCAAAAAATATTACTAGATATATGGGTGGAAACCAAGATCGTATTGCACCAATTATGACAAAAGGATTAAATACGTATCAGTTTGGAAATAATGCTTACGGAAAGCCAGCGACTGCATTAAACATTTTAAGAGAAACAGTAATGGGACGCGAGTTGTTTGATTATTCTTTTAAGGAATATGCAAATCGTTGGATGTTTAAGCATCCAACACCTGAAGATTTTTTCCGTACCATGGAAGATGCGTCTGCATTTGATCTTGATTGGTATTGGAGAGGATGGTTTTATTCTACAGATTGGGTTGATATTGGATTAAAAGAGGTGAAAAAGTATTATGTATCATCAGAGCCAAATCAATACGCTAAAAACTACGCAGCCACTAACAATCGCAGTTTAGAAGATTTAAACTGGGTATATCTTGTAGAAGAAGATAGTGACGAATTTGATAACAAGTTACGCCAAGGTACATCTTCAGATAATTCTCCAACGCTTAAAGAGTATATGATGGATAATTTCACTCCAGAAGAGCGCAATAATATGGAGCAACCTAAGTATTTTTATAATATGACGTTTGAAAAGCCAGGCGGATTAGTAATGCCAATAATAGTAGAATTTACATATGCAGACGGTACAACCAAAACGGAAACGTATCCTGCGCAAATATGGAGATTCAACGATAATGAAGTTACTAAAGCTATAGCTTCAATAAAAGAGATTGTATCTATAACGGTTGATCCTAAATTAGAAACAGCAGATATTGATACATCAAATAATTCTTGGCCAAAAGAAGTCAAAGAGAGTGATTTTGATACGTTCAAAAATAAAGTGAAAGGAAAATAGTATCAGAGATTAAAAAATTAAAGAGCCAATAGAAATATTGGCTCTTTTTTTATGAATATAAGAATTAAGAAAATATATTCACTTATAATAAACAACTCGTTATATTTGCATTGTGATACAATTAGCAACATTTTTATTTATAGGTGCTCCAGAGGTGATATTTATTCTCCTCATAGTAGTTATGGTTTTTGGGGCAGATAAGCTTCCCGAAATTGCTCGTGGTATGGGTAAAGGTATGCGTATGCTTAAAGATGCTACTAGTGATATTAAAACAGAAATCACTAAAACTGCAGAGAATCAAGGTATAGATACAGATATCACAAAAGATATCAAAGAACAAATCAATAAAGTAAAAGACGATCTAGAGGATTTTACTGGTTCTGTGAGTAGAGGCCCTAAATTGTAAGATTCTTATTTTTTAACCACTTATGTTAATAAAATCACAAAAAGGAAATTGATTATTTTTAATATTTTAATATATTTAGAATATCATTAACCATTCTAAATCATATTAAATGAAAAAAATGTATTTAAAGGTAGTGCTACTTCTAGCAATTACCTTAGTGTCTTGCGCTAAAGAAGAGGCTGTAATTGAAACAGAATCTCATGAGATTCAATTTCCTAAAGACCCATTAACCATTCAAGAAATTAATAATCGTATCAGTGAAACGATAAGAGCTACTGGTGATTTTGATTGGAGTAAGGAAGACGCTCATTTTCTATGGAGTGCAGTTGTGCATGGTCAAAACGTATTAACTATTGGGTACGGAAATGAAGGTCAGAGTTTTAGTGAAACTAGAGACCCAGAGTTAGACACTAAAAAAAATAATATATTAAATTTAGTAGTAGAAAAAGAGCAGATTGATAAAAGTGAACTTAAAATTGATGAACAAGATATTTTAACAGTAATTGATGTAGGTGTTGAAAATATTGAAACCATTATCGCTTTAAGAAAAAGAGACGATGTACGTTACCTAGAGCCAAATGGATATAACCTGTTTACATACAATGAAGGACAACAGCGATCAACTTCTGGATGTGACAAAAATGGTGCTTCTATAAATTCGTCACATTATAGCACTGTAAACCCTAATAATGCTCAAGTATCATGGCATTTTGATGAACACAATATCCAGCAAGCTTGGGGATTATCTACAGGATCTGGAGTAACTATTGGATTAATTGATACAGGAGTTTCTGCTTCACAATCATTATTAAACTCATCAGGCTTTAACGATGGATATTCATCAGGTCGTTATGTTCAAAAATACGGAACATTCATAGATTCAAATTGGTGGTGGTCAAGTAATTATGATGGGCCGCATGATAAATGTGGTCATGGTACTGCTATGGCATCAACAATGGCTTCTCCACGAAACGATAATAGCATGCCTGTAGGTGTTGCCTATAATTCAAACCTAGTTGCTTACAGAGCAACAGAAGATGTCTTATTAAACGATTATCATGAGCGTAAAGGAGTTTCAATAGCGTTGACGCAATTAGGTAATAGGAGTGATGTGAAAATTATTTCAATGTCTATAGGTTATGTATGGTCTATTGGAAATGTGAAAGATGGTGTGAAATATGCCTACAGTAAAGGGAAGTTAATCTTCGCAGCTGGTGGAACTTCTACAAGTTTTACTAATGGTTTTGGAGTGATTTTTCCAGCTACAATGAGTGAAACTGTTGCAGTTACTGGAGTAGATGATGGTAGTAACTATGATCGTTGTGACACATGTCATAGTGGTAGTAAAATTGACTTTACTATTATCATGGAAGGCGATAATAATACAAGTAAAGCGCCTCCTGTTTTAGGATTCTATAATGGAGATAGACGGTATACTGGAGGTTCATCTGTAGCAACAGCAACTACAGCAGGAATTGCTGCATTAGTATGGTCAAGACATCCTAGTTGGAGTCGTACTCAAGTTTTAAATAGATTAAAACAGTCGGCAGAATTCTATCCTTATAAGAATAATAACTTTGGTTATGGTAATATTGATGCTTTGCAAGCAGTTCAATAACCTCTAAATAAAATAGAAATAAAAGCCCTCTTCATATTATGTTGAGGGTTTTTTGTTTCTGCGATTAAAATCAATAAAGGGTTTTTAATTTAGGATCTTGATTATCATTTAGACGTGTATTTTAACGATGCTCGTCTTTAAATTTGATGTTTCAACTGATGAAAAAGGGTTTTAGACGATAATATTAATGAATGTTAAAGTTTTAAGAACACATTAGCTATCCCAAATAAGCTTAAACCTAATATGAAAACAAACCTACAAATCTGTTTTCTGTTTTGTTCCCTCCTGTCATTCAGTCAAACAGAAAGAGCACTTATCAATAAAATTGATAGTATAAATGCAGTAGCATTAGATCATTATAATAATGACAATATTGCACAATCCTTTAATTTATTTAATCAAGCTATAAAGTTATCAGATTCTATTCATGATACTTATGGTAATTCTGAAGCTAATTTTACATTAGGTAAAATTTATGATTTCATGCATGAACCTAAAAAGGCTCAAGAAAGTTTCTTAAATGTCATCTCAGTATCGAAAAAAACAGGAGATAATTATTTAATGGCTAGTTCTTTTTTGAATTTGAGTAAAATGTTTATGGATAGACAACCATCTACAGACGCCATTCCTTATTTTGAGAAAGCTTTATTATATGCTAGTAAAGGAGATGTTCGTGATCAATTTAATATTGATAGGACAGAACAAGTACTATTTGAAACAAGGATTAATCTATTCCAGTTATATTTAGAGATTAATAATACGAGTCAAGCATTTAGATATTTATCAAGGGCAGAAGAGAATTTAAATAGTATTGCTGATCAAGGTTTTTTTGAAGCAAAATGGAAATTTGTGCAAGGACAATATTTTGTAGCTAATGAACATTATAGTAAGGCGAGCATAAAATTTTTAGAAGCAACTACATTGTTAGAGAACCAAAATTCAATTGATATAAAGGATGAAAATTCTTTGCTCAGTGAGATTTACAAAGATCTTTCAACTACATATGTATTACTTGATAAAGATAGCCAAGCTTATAGCGCATTATTAATGCATAATAATTATAAGGATGAGTTTTTTACCGAAGAAAAAATCACTCAAAACCTTATGATTCAATCAAAGTTTTCTATCGCAAACTATAAAAATGCAGCACAGCTTGCTAATGTTGAAAAAATGAGACAAGTTGAAGCTACCAATAAGTTTAGAGTTTTTAACATAATTATCTCTATAGCTTTGATTTTAGTTGTTATTTCTCTTGTTGCTATTTATAAAAGTTATGTTGCAAAGCGAAAACTTAACCGAGTTTTAGAATTAAAAAACACGCAACTTGAATTTGCTAAAAATCAAGCCGAAAAATCTTCTGAGCTAAAAAGTATTTTCATATCTAATGTGACTCATGAACTTAGAACACCTTTTTATGGTGTTGTAGGTCTTACGTCATTGCTTTTAAAAAATAATGACTTAAGTGAGAAAGATAGTAAGTTTCTAAAGTCTTTAAAATACTCTGGAGATTATTTATTAAATCTTGTCAATGATATTTTACAAATTGGGAAAATAGAATCCAAAAAAATTGAACTTAAAAATGTATCTGTAAATATTAGAGTTTTACTTGAAAACCTAGTAAATTCTTTCGATTATAGATTAGAAGAAACTAATAATCAAATCCAGATTGAAGTTGAAAATAACATTCCTGAATTCATAAAATGTGATAGTGTAAGATTATCTCAAGTACTAATAAATTTAATTGGTAACAGTATTAAGTTCACTGAAGATGGGAAAATCTATGTTATAGTAAAATTATTAAATATCATTAATGATAAAGTAAATTTACGTTTTGAAATAGAAGATAACGGCCCTGGAATTCCGAAGGAAAAGCAGAAAATGATTTTTGAAAACTTTTCTCAATTAGATGATAATAGTAATACAAATTATCAAGGTACAGGATTAGGTTTGCCAATTACAAAGAACCTTGTAGAATTATTTGGAAGTCAATTGGAAGTAGAAAGTGAAATAGATTTAGGTTCAACATTTAGTTTCGATTTAACTCTTGATATTGATAGAGCTATAAAAGCAAACATTGTAAAAACTAAAAAAGCTAAAGGTGATGCGATATCGTTAACCAAAAAATATAAAATTTTAGTAGCAGAAGATAATAAGATTAATCAAATCGTTACACAAAACTTATTGCAACGAGAAAATTATGAATGTGTTATTGCTAAAAATGGTAAAGATGCCTTAGAAGCTCATAAAGATGTTGCTTTTGATTTGATATTAATGGATATGAATATGCCAATAATGAATGGTAATGAAGCTACTAAAGTCATTCGTGAGTTTGATACTCAAGTGCCAATTATTGCGCTTACAGCCGCAGATATTGAGCAAGTAAAAGACGATTATAAAGCGATAGGTTATGATGATATAATTACAAAGCCATTTGATAATTATGAGTTTTTTCAAACGATTTCTCAGCACATCCAGAGAGCGAAATCAATCAAAAAAACTCCAAATTTTAAACTAGTAAAAGTATCGTAAGGTTATCGTTTTCTGCTAATAGTAAGGCCA
>Ga0115008_10001886_pt1 | contig 17281 bp, 15 predicted proteins | sample FraStrMetagenome_FD_87164 | JGI IMG/M metagenome (GOLD analysis project Ga0115008, IMG submission 87164) | Marine eukaryotic phytoplankton communities from Arctic Ocean - Fram Strait ARC3M Metagenome | ecosystem: Environmental > Aquatic > Marine > Oceanic | place: Fram Strait | collected...
TAAGATGAAGCTTTGGTCATTAAGATCAGCTTATAATAATTATGAGATTATCGTAGTGACCGCTAGTCTTGGAGTGACACGTCGACGTTCGCTGTGTCGTCATGTGTTGCTAACGGCAGTGTGACTGAATACTACCCTAGGTGGTAGTAACAGTCAAAAGGTGACCCCTGAGCTGAAATTATCTAGTAAATGCACCCTTGAAGTTCAGGGATCACCTTTTGAAACATTTTGTATGTGCATCACTATAGAAAGGGTCATTTTTTGACGGTCATGTGCTATTGATAAATTTTTAGCTTTAGGGATCACCTTTTGATAAATTTTGAGCTTCAGGGATCACCTTTTGCTAATTTATTAGCTTAGGGATCACCTTTTGATAAATGTTTAGCGTTAGGGATCACCTTTTGACAATTTGTTGTTCAGGGATCACCTTTTGAAACAAAAAATTCTTTAAGGATCACAAATTGAAAATGATTCTTGAATTATTCCACATCTTTCTCCACCAGTTTCCAAATCAAAACTTATAAAAACTAACTTGTTCTTAGTTCAAAGACTATGACATATCGACTTTCCTATTGGCACGTCTCTGGGGGCATCTTCTGGTTCTATATCCACATCCATCGAAAATCCGGCTTCTCCTTGAAAATGTTGGTTAATCACCGAACTATTTTCAGGATGATAATCGAATTCCCTAGGAATAAGAGGACTTGACAAGTCCTCCGTTAGCCCCTCAACTTCGCTACAAACGAGAGAAACAAGTGACGATGCATCGCTGCCGTCAGATATAGATGCATAGGAAGAGGCTGTGGAGAAATCGCTCGATTTGGATGTCATTTCGGAATTTTGCTTCTATTGTTTCACTATCGCTTTCAACCACTCTCCCGCTTTTACACCTAATTCAGGAGTGCTTGATTTAGTTATAGTGAATATTTTTATTTCAGAGGAGTGATTAGTTGATGTGTTAAGTGGCAGGGAGTAGAAATGTTCGTGTTGTTTTTTTTGTCAGCAGCTTAGTTGGTGGGAGAATCATAAGTATGAACTTATACCTCAAACGACCTTCAAATGCCAGCGTTCCTCCGTCACCAAGAAAAAAATCGGAAGAGGAACATCTACGAAGATTCGTAGAGGTGAAATGAGCAGTGAGATATCTTAACGATAGAATCGGGGACGTTGACAGGAAGAAAGTCCGAGACGCTATTCTAGAGAAGTATAGTACAGTGTTCCCATGGTAGCGTTGGTAAAGGGCTTCAAGGTTATGCGGTACCTCGGTGGTTTCATCGGATGCTCAACATTACGATCCGATGGGAATAAAATAGAAAGCTAGTTTTTGGGTAGAGTTTGTGAAAGCAAGTGCTGGAGTAAGCAGGAGGTTTACACAGACAGCTTATGTGGCACTTTTCTCATACTATTGCGCGTTCTTCGTCTACGTCGATGCAACCTGAACTACCTGTATAACGACTTTTTCCATCTCCAAAGCTTGATAACGAGGATGTTTTGTAATTTTTTGATATTATCGATCAACATTATATATTTGGTGTCTATATGGAAAGGAATGTGACAACTTTCAATCTAATTTATTTCTGGAAGCGGGCGAATGAAAACCGTCTTGACTTTTGATTTCAAATATTTTTAGAAACAAATGATGCTTCCTTACAAAATGAATACAAATTACTTATTGCTCTTCGATTTCATGGTAAATCGATTCTTCATTCGAAGCCACTTGATATTCACTGTTTCCATCGACATCACTCTTATCATCGTCACCTTCGTCATCTCTTATTGTAGGAAAGACTTCGACGTCAACAGAAGGGTCGTCCATACCTAAAATATCAATTTCGTTTCCAGATATTTTATTTTGCTCCGATATTGTGGTTTTAAGCTCGTCCGAAACTAAAGATTTTTCTTCCGCATCATCATTTATTGGATCAGAACCTGTGTTCGACTTTTTTGATAGCAACTCTTGTTGACATTCTTCATAATCATCGTCCACGGGATCGCAATAATCTAGTGAATCGGCTCCTGGTGGTGCCCCTAAAATAGCCTCGGTTTCTAATGTTTCTTCTTCGGCGGCGTCAATAATTTCTTCAGCTTTTTTGACAAAGTCATCGATGTTCGCTGTATCCAATCCAGATATTTCCATGGCATTCTTAACCAACCTTTCTTTCGCTGCATTATAAACAGCTTGCGTATCAATTGATTCAGTTAATGCTTCAGTCGATTCATCAGAGTCGGAAGAAACATCGTAGTCATCAGTTTTTGGCTCGTCTACTTCGACATAGTCAGCACCTGGCGGTGCGTTGAGAATAGCTGAAGTAGGTGAAGTTAGAAACTCATAATTCCCGATGAAATGGTTCACAATCACGTACCTTCTGTTTCAAGCATTTCTTTTTCAGCTGCAGCAATAATTTCAGCAGTTTCTCGTTCAAACTCTTTTAATGTTAAAGGTCTCTCTGCATCAAAATCTCCTTCGATTGACTCATCAAAGTCAGCACCAGTCTTTTCAACAGTCAAAGTCTTCGAATAAGTCGAATCATCGCCAATTGAGCTTAAGTCAGTACCGTATTCGGTAAAGATATTTTCTGTCTCTTTATCTTTATCAACTGGGAATGACTTCATGGCTTCGAGCTCTTGACTTACGAGCTCAGGTAAAACATTTTCATCCAATGCGCTTGACGCAACATCCATTAATTCAATTGCTGTAGAATTCTCATCAGAATAAATGCCGCTCGAAGCTGTGACAAAATCTTCTTGTACATGGGAGTCACCCAACATTGTGGCTTGCTCAAAAGATAAACCTGCTTCAGATGCGTTCTGTTCACTTGTTTCTTCGTTTTCAGATGATTTCAATTTTTTCTCATCTTGCAAAAATGCTTCTGCTTCTTGAGCTTCTTTGCGTTCCTTTAATTCTTTCACTGAATACCCACGAATTGGCAAGATTATATCTTTCATATCTCCTCTCCGAATACCTCTCGCAGACCATGGTTGAAATTCAAACGCGCTAAGCCATCGAACTGATCCAGCATTAGTTTCAGCAATCAACGTATCAACACATAGAGGATCGTGACCTTTTCCATAAGATTCCTAACATGGTTTTGCAGTAATGATATGATATTTATAAATCGAAAATTCGGTAACGAAATGAATGCAAAACATGGTATACTCACGTTATCATAAGGATCTAGAAATTGTTTCGCAAGGTCTACAAGGCCTTTAAAAGTTTGCTGAATAATTAGAAGAAAATTGCACTAAACATTCAAATGATTATAAATGTAAAATAACATACCTTGGTAAAACATTGTTAGCAACCCGCACCCAAGCACACCTATAGTTGGAGACATTCCGGAAGAGAACGCCATAAAGGGATACATCCATAGAATAGTATCTACTAAAACTTGAACAATATGCGCATATGCTAACGGCATCCGGCCTTGAAGTTCATCCCCAATAGCACCATATTGGGCTCGTATGACATGGATTTTCTCCATGAACTGCTGTTCAAATCCGGCTCCTCCTTGAATGTGACCAGCACGCCTCGACTCATTGAATACACTGACAATCCACAGTAAAATTGCGTTATGTCGTTGAGTAGCAGCGACATCGGCCTCTGTCAACGCATCCTTTTCTTGTTGTGTCATCAGGCCTCGATCAACCATGCGCCGCATTCCAATTGGCGTCAATATAGGTCGATGAGATCGCGTAAATGATGCGTACGTGAGCAAGTTAAAAAGTCGAATGTACCTGGCAACAAGTTGAAGCACTTGCTTTGCTTCTGGTGTATACGTCGATAGCAAGCGTTCGTCCTTTTCTCGGAGACGGTCTTCGTCCTCTCTACTAGGTTCTACTCTGGTCGCATGAGCCGCCAGTGTTAATCCCAGATCATTCAACCTTCCTTGAAGTCGACGACTATACTCGTAACACTTTCTCCAAAGACTAAAAGACTGATTCACGAAGAAAGTCAAAGTAAAAGTAGCTACTGAAAGAAGCTGCCCCCAGAGAATGTTGAATCCCGTAAGCCGACTTTTGTAACTTGGAAAACATCTATAAAAAGCCGCAATTATCATAGCAATTACCATATTCCGAACACAGGTACTCCATGTTTCAGCAAAAATAGTCCCTCGCCATCTTCGCCATATCCGTATACCTGTCGGATCGAATTGCAGCATAATTGGACGACGAGCTGACACCCTGGTAGACTCGTCAATCAATTCATCTAATAATATTTCAGTGGAAGCCTTTTCAATGATACTTTCGGGAGTGTTTAAAACCATACAAAGGCGACTTCTATGCCTCCAACGACTTTTCTTTGTCCTGGCATTATAATCATAGCCACACCAAGGACGGCGTGATCCAAAATTTCCCAACCGATGATCCGTTCGAGTCTGAGTTGCAGGAACGAAAGCGCGAACGGATAAAATTACAGCCGAAACTAATATCCAGTAGGACGACCGATTCAAGCAGCGCTTCATAATTAATCTCTCCAGAGTAGATTGATGTCTTCTCTGAACAAAGTCCTTGCTCGAAAATCTCTCTCTTCTTTGTCTCTCTTTTTGCTTACGTAACGTAACGGTGGTGCAATATACATGTACTCCTTCTCCTTTCTTGTTTTTATTTATTTATCTTATGTTGCTGACTCATGAAACGCAGGATGCTGTGTTTATCATTCGGACTATTATAAATATACATACAAGAACATATATTCTCATGTATTTTGGACGAGAGGAGAGATAGATGATAGATAATATGGTTACGCGTCTCTATGAAATAGGACAACACAAAAGTATTAAATATAGGAAACTCCAGTGAGGGAGACGTGCAGGTGCAGGCAAGAGCGTTACGTTGGAGAGAACGATGACGGCACGTCGCTTCACAAGAAAAAGAAAATTAACAGATGATGGTACGTTTAGGATGTCGGATGTCGGATGTCTGTGATGGAATGATGACGATGAGTGAACATGTATGCGATGATGAATGATGACATGTGTGATGTGTGATGTGTGATGTGTGACGTCCACACACACACACACCGTAAAGTGTAAAGTCAAGAGTCCGTAGTGCATGGTGCATGGTGCATGAGCCTTTGAATCTTCGTATCGTACGTTTCTACGAATAGTATGTTCTCATAATGAGCACTCACATTAGTTTGTACGATGTTTATAGTTCTCATTGTATCGAAGGATATAAATTATTGTAACACATGTTTATGGTTTTTGCCCACTCGATAAAATGCGCATCCAATCCAATATACATTTTCCATACATCCTGACATGATTCATTGGATGGTTGTGTAATACGTAATACCATTGTTGTGTCTTGTCATTTCCAGTCCAGTTTATATGGGGATGTTTTATTTATTAAAGGTTGTTAGAATATTGGGTCATTGATGAAAAAGGCGCAGTTCGAAGAAGACAAACAAGCAGGAGGAGATACAATCATTTCACATTCAATAGGGTGTATTCAATACATTGAATGCAAGGAAGGTATAGGCATAAGAGTATAAATATAAATGATGAATGCTGATCTTATTCAATTGAGGCGCAGACTCTTTCAAAATCGGATTCGTCACTTTTCAATCATCGCCTATTTCACAATCATGTTTTTTGCGTTATATTCAGTAAGCTCGTCTAAGGCTTTGTCCATAATACGCAGTTATCACCCCCGGGCAGCACATGGAAAATGGTCTCGACGATGCAGTAATAATGTGCTAAAGGCGCAGAAACGAATCGGAATAGTAGGTGGTGGATTAGCTGGCCTTTCTGTAGCGTATCATTTGCTCGAACACTCGTCTATGTTACCACCTAATGAAAGACCAAAAGTAACGGTGTTTGATCAAGCCAGTAGTCCTGGTATTTTTGGCGCATCGGCAGTGGCTGGTGGATTATTACACCCATTCACACCACGAGGTAAGCTGGTCCATCTTGGAAAAGAAGGCTTAGAGGTATCCAATCGATTGATCGATGCAGCGAAAGAGTTTGAACCGGAATGCGTCCTTCGCGAGCAGCTTTACCGAGTTGCTTTATCCCCTAAACATTACGAGCAATTGGTAAGGTGGAAAGGTTATATGCTTCAAAGATATTTTCGTACTCATCACAAATGTTCGGTATGGTTTGCAATCGTAGACTAAAACAGCAGAGATTTTTCCGGAGTGGGCAATTGATTGGTTAACATCAGAAGAAATCAAAGACCAGACTGGTTCTGATTCAATGGGAGGAATAATTTTAACAAACGGTTGCCAGGTTGTTCATGTCCCAACTTATCTTGTTGGATTATGGAAGGCCTGTAGAAAAGCAAGCAACAATGAAATTGAGTGGGTAACCGTAAAGGTTTCAGAGGGATCAACGAAATGGCAAAGCATTTTGTCTGATTTTGACTCTGTAGTTCTTGCAGCCGGATCTGGTCTATTTCATTCCAATTTGATTGATAATCTTCCTATCACACTTGTAAGAGGACAATCACTTGAAATTGATTTGACTGAAGAGTCCTTGGCTCGACCATTTGAGGCTGTTCTTTGTGGAAAGTATATTTCGCCAATTAAACCTGGAAAAATTTTGATAGGAGCAACTCATGAGTATAAGGCTGAATCGTTGTCGAAAGATGAAGTAACAGATGCGCTTCGTGAGCGTTCCTATAACCTCTCCCCAGCCGCTTGGGACCGCGGAGTTATAAAAAAAGTCACATCGGGTTGGAGAGTACAAAGTGAGAGAGGTGCACTTGGAAGACTTCCAATCGTCGGGCGTATTTCCGACAAATCAAATACATGGATATTCACTGGACTCGGATCGCGTGGGCTCATACATCATGGAATATATGGAAAATTACTAGCCGAGTCAATTATTGTTGGAGACGATGTGCTACTACAAAAAATTCTGCCTCATGTGTATTGGTGGCGGAAATGAAAGGGTCTCATTACATTTGTTAGTGAAATGAAAGGGCACTGCCATATGCACATTTGCTCATGTGTATAGCGGAAATGAAAGCGCTGCCTCATATAATTTTCAACTGCATATTTTCATTGTTTACGTCTGTTCTTGTAATATTTTGAAGATGCATAATTTAAGCCTCGTCTTCTTCATCAGTCACTAATTCGGAGGAATAGTAGTGGCACTGTTATTTGACCGAAACATACGATATGCGTCATCATCTTCCACATATTAACTTGTGGCATATTCAGTACACGCCGCCTAATAAAAGATTCTTTGTTTTTCCTATGAATGCGTTGACGTAAGGGAAATTCTAAACCAGCAATTCTACTTGGCCCCAATCACATTCCAAATTCGAGATAGCTGCACTTTCGTCTTCAACCATATCCTAACGAATTTTTCTATTCCGACTTTAACTCCATAGGGTCGGAAACCGTATAACTTCGTTCCATCTTTTCACATGAAACAAATCTCTTCAAAATATATCATGCCTCAAGTAGCTCATGATCTTGTTAGCTTTCATTTTACTCATGACTCATGACTGGTTTACGGAGAGCCTCTGTTATCACTAACTTTATCGTTTCACCTTAGCAAATTGCGAGACAATTCATAATTTTTTTTGAACTGTATACATGTATTAAATACTTATTTTGTTAACTTCTACTCTTACACCAGGATTTTGTCGGTTTCTTTTGTAGATTATCAGTCGTTGTAATACTTGATCCATTCCAGACCACGGTTTGATTCGTGCCCTGAACAATGTCATAGTCATATATTTTCTATTTTACTGCATATCAAATTCACATGTCAATTTCAAATTCAATTGTAGGAAGTTACGTAGTTACGCTGGAGCTAATTAGTTCAAATCAATGAACGGAAAGCCAATTTAGCTTCGAGACACCAAAATCCAAAATCCAAAATCCACAACCAAACATAATATAAAAAATAAAAACCCAACCCCCAAACAAAAACGTTTCCTAATACATTGCAATTGAAACAACACCAATATATATATATATATATACACCCAACACCCAACACCCAACACTCAACACCCAACACCTGCATCCCATGATCCTCACACACGAAAATTGGTCGTTGGGATATGAACAAATCCTCCGCGATGCTCGTACAGCATCCTCATTCTCCGGCACTGCTGCTGGCATGGACACCCACAGCGTATTACTCCTCGTCGCACCAACTACCGACGCTCTCTGTGCTGCTAAAATCGTTACTCATATGTTACGCAGCGATGAAATACCGCATACCCTGTTACCGTGCTATACGCAGGAGGATTTGAGGTTGGAGTTACGAAAACATACTCAGCAGCACGGTGATACGTGCGTGTCGGCAATTATTTGTCTCGATTGTGGCGCCAGTGTGAATTTAATTCATGCCATGGGAGCCGAAGGCGCCGACACTGTTACTGCTTCAAATACAAAAGTTTACTGTATAGATTCACATCGTCCAGTTCATTTAGCGAACGTATACGCAGGATTAGATGTGGTACTTTATTTAGAGCATGGTGAAGATTTGGTCAGTGATGGAGATGATTTAAGTGGTAATGAGGATAGTGATGAGGATGCTTTAAGTGGTAATGAGGATAGTGATAGTGATGGTGGTAGTAGTATTGGAGTGGGTTATGGATATGAGTCGCGTCGTGGTTTGGGCAATGAGGATGAAGGGGAAGAGGAATGGAGTGAAAATGAAACGAGTATTTCGGCAGCCAAGTGGAAATTAGATGAAACGGCAGAGACGACCAGTATCATGACAGAAGACAACGACGATAATAGTTATGATGATTCTATGCGTCCGTCTATGCATGATGATGATGATATGAAAGATGCTGTAGAAGATGGTGATGAGGACAGTGTTGATGATGATGCATCATTGGAAGGAGAAGAAGACCCACAACAAGGATTCAAACCATTTGAAAGAGAGCAAGACACATTCATCGAACAATCTAGATCGAGGAGGAGGAGGAGACGACGAAGAGAAGGTGATAACGACATAGATAAGAATGCTACTAACAGATTGACGCAGCAAGAACAATACATGGAACGGAAGCAACGTATTCGTTCGTACTATTCTACGACGTATTATGGGGCCCCGGTGTCGTTCGTGGCTTGGAATTTATGTTCGACGTTACGGTTTGGTAGCTCGGGTGATTTGTTGTGGTACAGTTGTGTGGGTAAGTTTGATATTTTTTTGACTAGACTGGATGAGTAATGCGAACAATATGAACGGCGGCTCATTGTAATATTTTTGTATGTATGAATGATTTAACACAAATAGGTGTCACGGATGCATACGCACACCAAAGGTTGGAAAAATCCGACTATCTCGGATTCGTCTCTCATCTACGAACGGATGTGCAACGAATACATCCCAATAGTGGGGGCAGAAATATAGAGCCTGCCACGTACGGTTACTCTACGGAGGATAGTACACTCGTTGTGGGTAGTGCTCGTGGACGTATCATTGCTTCCAATACGCCGATGCTTCCTATGCTCTCACAGTGGTCGTTGTTTGAGTCACTACGACATGCTACTCCGGTGGCATCTCGGTCGTCGAGTTTGTCTCAAGTTTCACAATTTGTATCGGAATTGTTGGCTACGTTGGGTATTCCACTGGTTGAGGTACGTGCTTTATTTACCTTCACATGAACTTCCATAGGGTAATTCTAATTGTAAATGTGGCCAATTTATTTTCCACTATTCTTTTAAAATTTCAATCGCAATCACAGGCTCGACAGAGTTGGCCTTACATGAACGCCAAACTTCGTGCCAATTTTCAAAGTCAATTGGAAGAGCATAGCAATACGTTTCAAATCGAAAACGTATTCGTGAATCAATTCCATCGTGTTGTCGGCTACAACACCTTATTGTCGGCACACGACGTCACGCTGGCAGCTGCGGCCCTTCTCGAGCAGCACCACTCCTCTTCTTCACATCGCAGTGCTCATGACTTCAATGCAGCATTGGACGCTCTGGATACCTCACATGTCCTCAACGAAGGTATGGACCTCGCGAAGACACAACTCCAGAACCTTCATGCCACTGCGTCCTTATTGATTGAGCGTAATGGCATTGTAAGGTTGTCGCACTTTCGATACGCCCACGTTTCTGGAGAAATGGCACAGGGCAGTGGAGGTGCGCTTGGTCTGCGTCGACTGGCAGCATTTCTTATGGATATGCACCGTACTAACGGATCTTGGACAGGAGCAAAAGCATTGCCGCTGGTGCTGCTGTTGGAAAGTCAGCATTTACCCTATACACTCATTAGTGCGCATAATTACAGCGATAAGGAAGACCAAAGCATAGTCGCATCAAAGTTTCACACGCAGCTTCGACTGACGGCGGACAGTATTGCAGGATGTCGCATGGAGCTAGATGGTTTTGACGGGTGTGTGATACGAGTGCATCATCAGGACAGTGAGCATGGGAATATGAGTCAAAGATTTGTGGAGCAGCTTCATTATTTGATGGATGCCGTATGATCTTATTAGAGGCAAGAGCGACATTCATATACATATTTGATGACTCAGTTTGCTTACTATTTTACTAGACATAAGTTTTAAAATTAAAATTTTTCAGGTTCTTTAAAAGATTTCGGATCTATCTCATGTCTTAAAGAGACTTGATGCTGAGAAAATCTGTATTATTACAGCACAAATAATGTCAATTGTTGAGTTCGTGAGGTTAGAGAAATTGACTCAGCTTGTTTTTCTGTTCACGACATGACATTTACAGGTTATAGGTGACGACGCTAGAAGTATATGATCCTCGTACATCAGCAACCAGCTCAACACCTAACTATCAAATTCACAATAAATTCTACTTTAATGAAAGCGTGTTGTTCCTATATGAAAGTCATTAGTTTTAAAATTAAATTTTTTCAGGTTCTTAAAAAGATTTCGGATCTATCTCATGTCTTAAAGAGACTTGATGCTGAGAAAATCCGTATTATTACAGCATAAATATTGTCAATTGTTGAGTTCGTGAGGTTAGAGAAATTGACTCAGCGCTTTGCTTTTCTATTCACGACATGACATATATAGGTTATAGGTGACGACGCTAGAAGTATATGATCCTCGTACATCAGCAACCAGCTCAACACCTAACTATCAATTCACAATAAATTCTACTTTTATGAAAGCGTGTTGTTTCTATATGAAAGTCTTTAGATACTGTTGACATACAATACATGAAATCTAGTACGGGTTTCAAAATATGACTTTATTGTATACACATTAACTGTAGATCACACTTGCTTTTCATGACCCGGAACTCAAGCAACCTTGACATAGACTGACATTGTATATTCTAAACATTTTAACACTTCTTCTCAGCTCTTTGCAAGGATGTTTCCATTACATTAAATTCAAAATTTTCGTAAGTCCTTTCTCAACTTATCGTAGAACGTTAATATGTACATGATCAAGTCTATGATGTGGCTATACATAATATGATGATTTGATCTATTGAAAACTCTCACTATCATAGTATGCGTCCCCTGAGAATGAATCCACGTCAAAACATCTAGATATATGGCTGAGATCTCCAACTGATTTGTATCCCGAATTGAACTCAGTAAATAAATGAAATGCTAGATCAAGTTCAGGTCGTCCAAAGAAAACGTGATTGGAAGGTTTCGACGGATGCCAAGCAAAGGAGAGAAAATCCCCAACTGCGACCAAGTGCCCATGTTGAAGCGTGAGGCGACCAGGAACGACACCTTTACCAGGATATCTATTGAGTTTAGTTGCACTTCCAAATTGAGCGGCCATCCCCTCCGAGATCGTTATCTATTTGGTCAAGCACCATTAGTTTTCTCGAGATGTTGTTCATAATCAAATGTATCATTCGGACTTACCTCCTCGATAGCTTTTGCATGACCTGCTGGAGTGATGGGGCATAAATCAACCTATTTCAAGTGTTACTGTAAATGAACAATCTTCTCCGAAACGACACAATGTTCAAAGTGATCGCACTTACCCTCATCATCTCTTCACCAATTGCAATAGTACCGTTGCCAGCAACCTTGGTGGCAATCAGCAAATCCTCTTGATAAGTAACATTAATCATTTGATACCCATCATCACGAAATCTAGAAAAAGAGCACAATGATAACAGTTAGCGCAGATACATTGTTACCTAACCTACAATAAACAATTAGTAGACATAATTACTTACTTGCCAACCCTGTTCCATGAAGAAGACAATTGACATTTAAAAAAAAATTAGAATATTATCATGTTTACATACACAACACAAACAAAAAAGAGTTGCGCTTACCATAATCCATGAAGATTAAAATGATCAATTAACTGCCTAGCCTCATTCGCTTCTTCTTCTAATTTCACAACCTTGTCATTGTTTCCATTCTTCTTCGCTCCATTTTGTTTTAACAACAGCTTCGCATAGGCCACTTCTGGATCGCGCTTTTCCGCATTGTCAATCGCTTCCGACAACGAGGCAATCCGTTCTGAACACTTTGCAGCAATGCTAAATTGCAAATTCTCTCGCATATTGCAAATGCTCTCACGAAGTTCTCCTAACTTCTCACCCGTCTCATACCGACCACTCGCTTCACGTTCATGCTCCTTCCGCTCGCTGCGTATCTCGCTGTCCTCCACCGGAGAAGATAGCTTAAACTCACACTCTGGAGAATAAGTAGTTCTCCTTCCAATCTCCTGCTGGAGCTGCGACGTTGAAGATGACAAAGACGGCGAAGAAGAAGAAGTGAGCGCAGGACGAGGCGAAAATGCTGAAGATGTGTGCAATACGCTGTTTGAAATTGAAATGAAAGTGGTGATTAAAGCTGTGGTTTTCATTTTTCTTATGTATGTAAGTTTGTTAAAGGTTGGTGTCCAATCTTGATATTTTGTTTTCTTGCAATAGACTGTGAGCTTCTTGAAAAAAAAGTTTAATATTTTTGTTACTAGTTATTTCAACAATTGAAAAATATTATGATAAAGAATATGATTTCACAACGATGCTCCGTGTGTTTTTCTTTCTCCTTTATATGAAAAAAATATTGTTCTGTTGGGCTGATGGCGTAGTGTTTATTTTCAAATGGCGACGTTGGAGCGGAATTCTCATTTCTTATTGTGCCACGACACGACTGAAATGAGGTTCGCATCGAGCTAATCACATGAATACATTTGTGAGAAAGAATTTCTTTCTTGTTGACGCGTTCCAGTTTTCTTTGTGGCTCGAACATTTTTGAATGATTTTGCTGTGTAAAGAGGTACAGCATCGGCATTGACAAGATAACGTCAAACAATTGAAGAAACAAAAGTTATCTTTGTGCGTTTAGCTATAAGTATGTGACAGCTCCTCGTATTCTAAAATATTTCGAAGGAATGGAAGGCTCGTTCAACGGTTTAGAACGGTTCTCGATGCTTTTAATTCTCTATGCATCCGGATACTTTCACACGAATCATAGCTAAGATTATCATCTCTAGTCCAGATACGACTATTGAAGCATATATGTACCGACGGGAATTTTCATTAGTGCAACTTGTACCGGAATATGCCGCCTCGTCATTCTCTTCTAACTCATCGCCCGTTTCCATTTTTTTGTCAACAATAGGCATTCTACAATTCGGGCAGCTATTCATTCGTTTTCCGAGCGTCCAGTTTTCAATGCACTCAATGTGAAAAACGTGACCACAATCCTTCATGACCATTATCGGATCTGTCGACTCGTATTCGTCAAGACAAATAGAACAAAAATCTGCTTCTCGTTTAGAAAATGTTTTTCCACATTCTTCATCTGTCTCTTCACTATTTGATCCGCATTCACATACCAATTCATTGAACAAAAGGGAAGATTCTTTAATTACTCGCTTTGTGTGTTCTACATTTCTATTCCAGACTTGCTCTTCCTGTACTTCTCGGCGAGTCCTTGCCGATTCAAGTTTGTACGTTACGAAAATTCTACGCGCAAGTACCAGTACGATTATTTGCATCGAACAGAAAATCGAAAGCCATAACAACTCTGTCTGTAAATCTTCCGAAAATAAACAATAATCAGCTTTATCAGCTGATGATTCGGCAGCAACGTGCATTGTTGTCGTCATTGTCCCCCCTCCTTTCAATAATCAAGAATCTCGTTGACAAAGATTTAAGTCCGAACGCAGAGTGGCGCTAATAAGTATATTATTCTTAACAATTATAGAATGTACAGCTTAAAATACCACAATGAAAAGATTAGTCGTGCTTATGTTATTATTATATTCTTGATTCCTTCTCTATTAATTATTCCTTTATTAATACCTTTGCCACTTTTTTCACGTGTGAACAATGTTTTGAAACAATACAGAAAGACTTACATTTTGTCAAATAGAATCTGATGTGCGATTGCGATCAAGCAATACGAAAGTGAATACCGGTAAATCAATCTCGGTGTTCTCGATTCTCGGAAGGTGTTTGTTTGTCTATCATTTCTCAGAGCTTTTCTCAGTACAGAATTTAGAATTGTTCACACTTTCGAGATCCTCTGCCCTTCTTCAGCAAGCTGCTATGCGAAGTTTCAGACGTAATCAACCAATAACCGAGGAGCAGGAGCAGAGGGGGCAGCATATGTCATCAAAAGTCAAAAGTCAAAAGTCAAAAGGAATTAGAAATATGCATAAACACACACACACACACACACACACACACACACACACACACATGTAACGATTCACGAGAAGCTTATTCGTGAGGATCGACGCAAGATATGAGTTCTGTTTAGAATTGTGCGACTGGCATGTTTACTATGCTGCACTCGGATCTTGTCAGAAAGTTTATTGGAAGTAACGAGAAGGAACCCTATCACCCTCTACCCTCTACCCCTCTACTTCAATCGAAAGAGTTAGAGTGCCGGTACTTGTACAATGAGCGGCAAATATGAAGTTAACCAGGCGACGGAAGCTCGTGTTTTAAAGCATATGAACGACGATCATGCTGCATCCATCCATGCGATAGCACGTAAGGTCGATGGTCCATGGCAAGGCAAAATTTCAAACGCTAAGCTTGTTTCGTTTACATCGGATCATTATGTGATTTCATATGTAAAGTGTGATGGCGAAGTCTGCTCGATGGAGAAGAAAGAGATTAAGTTTGATGAACCAATTGCATCGGATAAAGAAATCAGAGAAAAGTTTGTCACTGAACACAAACGAGCATTTATGCCTGATCTTGTTAAAGCCTTTTCTGAAAGACCTGTTTTGATTCTTGTTGAAGTTCTGTTTATCACTGCCTACTTATCTTCCAACGTCGAAGAGATGATTGCGTCGATGATTCCCATTTCAATACCGTTTCTATCGGCATCCTTTTTCTTCTGGTTAACTGCTTTCTTACACTCGTCTGAAGCAACTTTTATTGGTATGTATTTTTGTAAGAAAGCCAAGCTGGATATTAAGTCTTCGTTTGCATGGTGGATCGCTATACTGTTTTGTGGTTTTTTTGAAATACGAAAAATCAAAGAATTAGCATCGAAAGTCGCAATGCAGGAAAAAAGGGGGAAATCGAAAGATCATTAAGTTGACGACAACATTCTTGTTGGGGTTTGTGATACCTTGAACATTTACAAAAAATATGCTTACACTTCTATGCACTACATTCAGTGCTAAAATTAGATTCATTTCATTTGCTATCGTTTCAACTCTTTCAGCAATTTCTGGGTGTCATGGGAAGTGGTCTCCAGATGTTGGGCTGAACAACGTGACCGGTCTCAAGACTCGTGAACGCAAATTCTTCTATATCATTCTTCTAGTACATTGCAATTCCATCCGCATATCTGCCGTAGGTTTACTGGTGTGTATAAGTGTCATAATGAAAATGAGCGTATAGCCCATGTGCAACTGTCCACTGGCTAAAATCCATTTTCCTCTTTCTTCATCAATTGCTTCAGGTGAATGGTAAACGATACGCAATGTTTGGTCCGAAATTTTCCAACATATATCTTTCTGTTCTCGTTGCTACTATTATTTTCGGTTAGGGGATAATGATCTCATTCGCCCCTTTGCAGTGCAATTTCAGCGTTCAACGACTTGTTCTCTTGCGGCCTGTATTTAATATTGTGACGGGTGAAAATTTACGTAATGTGCATTGCAGTCTGATAGATGCAAACGCACAATCATCCGTAGTTTGAAGTGCATACGCATTGGTTGGTGGCGATGAAAAAGATTGTGCTGCAAAACGATATGTGAAGGAGCAGAAGGATCGAATTAAGTTCTCATCTAGAATTTTTTCACCATTCCAAGTACCCCAGACTCCTAATCATGATGTTTTTGATTTATCTATAAATTTTTAATGAATGTAATTCAATAGAAGTTGAGATATTTTGGAATAACCATTATTTAGCTCTACGTAATTTCCTACTTGAAAATTAGGTCTAATACGGGATGCTTTTTGGAAAAATAAGCTATCATCTAAGGCCCGGGTCGACTCGTCATAGAAAAGTTTAATAATTTGTCTTTGTTGGGAAAGTGTCAAATAAGTGATAGCCTGTTTCTACTGTGAGATACAAAGCCTTGAAAACACCATATTTTGGCAAAATCGCGCAATATTTACGCAATGTCGCGCATAGCAATTTTAGAATTTCTTTTTAAGAAGCTCAAAAAACACCATTCTAAGTGCGAAATCCTTTCAAATTTAGTGGAAGTGATCTATATGTGCTTTTATAGGTTATAATATAAAAGAATAGATGAGAAATAGCATAACAGTCAACCATCGGAATATGTGAGTGATCCGTCAATCCATACACTAAATCAGTACCGTCAGTATCGGTATATCCATTACCCATAACCCCAGCTCTCCCGCTAAAAGTCATCTCTCATATCATCAAGAAGCCCCTCTTCAGCAGGGATTATTCCAAACTCTCCAATATCTTGCGTCCCATAGCTGTCGGCATCATCATCTGATCTGGACTACGAAAACGCCCATATTCCTCAATTACAGGCATATTATCCGTATTTTATTTCAATCACCAAGATCACGTTACCATGTGGTAGAGGAGTGTAATGCGATTGTGTGGTATAATTTCTTTTGAAAATCGGTTAAGTTTATGATATGATATGGTGTGTTCTTTTTTTTTAATAAATTAAATTTTCATCTAGTTGTTAGGAATTACGCTAATTTTCGTCTCGCTACATTCGTACAACGTAACCGAGGTTCGGTACTTGTATTAGAGTCATTCGGCTAATTCATTTGTATTGAAAACTCTTCTCGGATCTTCAAATATTGCTTGACTGTAATTAAAACTGAAGATTGCACCTATCTCGGATACAGTTTATCTTCAGTGGCTCTTTCAACTAGCAAATCGTACTTGGTGTTTGGTACGATTTAGTAATCAAAACGTAGTTGTATTCTAAA
>Ga0115008_10001889_pt1 | contig 17271 bp, 9 predicted proteins | sample FraStrMetagenome_FD_87164 | JGI IMG/M metagenome (GOLD analysis project Ga0115008, IMG submission 87164) | Marine eukaryotic phytoplankton communities from Arctic Ocean - Fram Strait ARC3M Metagenome | ecosystem: Environmental > Aquatic > Marine > Oceanic | place: Fram Strait | collected 2012-06-18
CTGGGTAAACAAGGTTCCTCCGTCTAAATCTAAAGTGCCCTTCCAAGGAATCTTTCCATAGTAGCGGTCATCCCGATTCCAGAAACAGTTCACTTGGACCATGTGAATTCGGCCCAGAATGCCAGAATCCACCATCTCCTTGAGCCAAATGCTGGGGGGACTGTAGCGGTTTTGCATCACGCAAAACACCTGCTTTCCAACAGCCAGCGCCTTGAACAGCACCGCCTCTCCGTCCTGGCGACTGAGGGCCATTGGCTTCTCCACCACCACATGATGGTTGTGTTCCAATGCCAAAAGCGCCTGCTCTGCATGGCAGCCGTTTGGAGTACAAATGCAAACAACGTCCACCTCGGGGTGCGCTGTCAGCATGGCCTGGATGTCGCTGAAGAAAGCGAAGTCATCCGCTATCTCCAGTTCTTCTGGCGGCCTCAGGTCACATCCCGCAACCAATTCACACCCTTCTTGGCGGCGAACCATTTCGGCATGTCGCTTGCCAATGTGTCCAAGACCTACAACTGCGAATTTTAAGGGCGATGTTGTCATTTGAAAATTGAAATAAGCTGTTGCCTTTCGTCCGCAAAGGTCAGGCAATCATGACCACTTCCCCTCATCCAAAGACATGAAATGCCTCGGAACTTGAAGCATACGACTGCCATACCAACTGAACACCTCTCCATCTACAAGACGCGAAGGGAGGCCTTCGCATTCTTCCTGATGCACCTCTTTGAATGGAAACGGTTCGGAAGGGAGTAAGATTTCCTCCACCAACGCCTCACGAACCTCGGCCATTGAATGTGTCGGATACCGCGCAGAATCTGGCCAAGTCCGCCAGCCCCACCAACTCAATACCGATTGAATGTAGGCGTCACTGCCGGCCCACATCCACGGGTCGCGCCAAACTGCATAAGCTGCGAGACGGTCCCTCCCTGGATAGCAAATTTTGCGACCCTCAGCCCAAGTCGTCCTGGCCTCCTTTTCCATCTCCTCTCCTTTTTCTGCCTTTCCAACCAACCTGCCCAAATCCGAGAGCAACGTGAACGCCCGCTCCACCGAGCGCACATCGCAAACCCAGCATGGCACCCCCGCAATCTCCAAGGCCATGACATCTTGGGCTTCATTTTCCTCCAAGTTGGCAATGACCACATCTGGCTTCAAGTCCAGAATCAAGTCCACACGCACCCCCTTTGTGCCCCCAACTCTTGTCTTTTCGCGACGCAGATGCTCAGGATGAATGCAAAACCGGGTCACACCCACAATTTGCTCCTCCAATCCCAAGTCCACCAAAGTTTCTGTCAGTGAAGGCACCAAACTCACAATGCGCTGCGGTGGATTCTCAAACTGAATGGGAAAACCACGATCGTCAACCGATTCTATCATGACACAAAAATGCCCCGCTTGAGCGCAAACTGACAGTCCTGATTAAAAAGCGCCACGAATTGTCAGCTTTTCGTCACGTTCCCGACATCCTGTCAGTGTCCCCCCTCCAAAATCCAATTGGCACTGCATTTGACTATGGCTTTGCGTCCATTTGGACATTTAGAACGAAAACATACAATCCCGCATCAATGAGCAAAATCATCGGCATCGATCTCGGCACCACCAACTCTTGTGTTGCCGTGATGGAGGGCAACGAGCCCGTGGTCATCAACAACAGCGAAGGCAAACGGACAACCCCGTCCATGGTCGCTTTTGTCCAAGATGGAGAACGCAAAGTAGGCGATCCTGCAAAGCGTCAGGCCATCACCAACCCCACAAAAACCATCTATTCTGTGAAGCGATTCATGGGCCAGATGTTCTCAGAAGTGAGCAAGGAGGCTGGACGCGTCCCGTACAAGGTCGTCCAAGCTGACGGAGGTACCGCGCGAATCAAAATTGACGAACGCAACTACAGCCCTCAAGAAATCAGTGCCATGATTCTTCAGAAAATGAAGAAGACCGCAGAAGATTACTTGGGCACTGAAGTAACAGGAGCTGTTGTGACCGTTCCAGCTTACTTCAACGACAGTCAACGCCAAGCCACGAAAGAGGCGGGAGAGATTGCCGGTCTTGAAGTCAAACGCATCATCAACGAACCTACCGCCGCAGCGCTGGCCTACGGATTGGACAAGATGTCCACCGACCAGAAAATCGTGGTGTTTGACCTCGGCGGAGGCACCCATGACGTGAGCATCCTCGAACTCGGTGACGGCGTATTCGAAGTCTTGTCAACCGACGGAGACACCCATCTCGGTGGCGACGATTTTGACCAAGTCATCATCGACTGGTTGGTGGACGAGTTCAAGCAAGAAAACGGTGGTTTGGACCTGAGCAAGGATCCCATGGCTTTGCAGCGCCTGAAGGAAGCTGCTGAAAAAGCCAAGATTGAGCTCAGCAGCACAAACGGCACCGAAATCAACCTCCCCTACATCATGCCTGTCGATGGCGTGCCAAAGCACTTGGTTCGTTCAATGAACCGTGCCAAGTTTGAGCAGCTGGCAGACAGCCTGATCAAGCGCACCATTGAGCCTTGCCAAACTGCCATGAAGGCCGCAGGTCTTAGTACCAGTGACATCGACGAAGTCATCTTGGTTGGTGGTTCTACGCGAATCCCTGCAGTTCAAGATGCCGTTACTTCTTTCTTCGGAAAAGAAGCGTCAAAAGGTGTGAATCCCGATGAAGTTGTCGCAGTCGGTGCGGCCATTCAAGGTGGTGTATTGAGCGGCGATGTGAAGGATGTGCTCCTATTGGACGTGACGCCATTGTCTTTGGGCATCGAAACCATGGGAGGTGTGATGACCAAACTGATTGAGTCCAACACGACCATCCCAACCAAAAAGAGCGAAACGTTCTCGACGGCCAGCGACAACCAGCCGAGCGTGGACATCAACGTCTTGCAAGGTGAGCGCTCCATGGCCAATGACAACCGCTCCATTGGGCGGTTCCAATTGTCGGACATTCCTCCTGCTCAGCGCGGTGTGCCACAAATCGAAGTCTCCTTCGACATCGATGCCAATGGCATCATCAACGTGAGTGCCCAGGACAAGGCCACTGGAAAGGAACAGCGCATTCGGATTGAAGCGTCAAGCGGTTTGAGCGACGAGGAAATCCAGCGAATGAAGGACGAGGCTGCCGCCAACGCAGACTCCGACAAAGAGGCCAAGGAAAAGGTTGAAATCCTCAACCAAGCAGATGGCTTGGTTTTCCAAACTGAGAAGCAACTCAAAGAGTTCGGAGAAAAGCTTCCCGAGGAGAAGAAGGGTCCCATTGAGGCTGCCCTTACAACCTTGAAGGAAGCCCATGCCGCGCAAGACATCGACGCATGCAAAGCGGGCATTGAAGGGCTGAATCAAGCCTTCTCTGCCGCCAGTGAAGAGATGTACAATGCCAGCCAAGGTGCGGGCGAAGGGGCCAACCCCGACGCAGGTACGGCCGGAGCTTCGGAAGGGGACGAAGAGGTCACCGACGTCGACTTTGAAGAAGTCAGCGAAGACAAGTGAAGGTCTTCACATGAAAAATGAAAAAGGCGATCCTTCGGGGTCGCCTTTTTTGCTTTCCACAGAGAACCCGACAGCTGCATTGGTGTTCCTTTTTTCTGCCTTTTGTTGTCCTCAAGCCATTCCCATGACCACAGAACCCCATCCAAACGACCTCCAGGCTTCCGCCCGTTGGAAAAACCGTTCCAAATGGGTTTTGGCTGCGATTGCCCTCTTGACGGTGTTTTCGGGATGGCGGGCATCCCAAATCGGTTTCAATTATGACTTTGAGGCATTTTTCCCTCAGGGACAACCCGAAACCTCATTCTACCTGCAATTCAGAGAAGCGTTCAGCACTGACAACGACTTCATTTTGGTCGGCGTGAAACGAGAAGAGGGCATTTTTAATCGAGACTTCCTCGGCGCCGTTCGGGCATTGTCCGACACCCTCGAGACGCTACCGGGCGTCACCCAAGTGCTGGACCCAACACAATTGCGCCTTCCCGTTCAAGACCCTGTTTTAGGGATGGTCTTCCAAAGGCCCATCTTGAGGTGGGAGACACCTGAACATTACAAGGCCGACAGCGCCTACCTCTGGCGTGATGACCAATGGGTGGGAAGCCTCCTCAGTGCAGACGGAAAGTCCATTGCCTTGACCGTGGGCCAAACCGCCATGCTCTCCAAACAAGGCTGCGACGACATCGCCAAGGACATCGACGCCGTTTTAAACCAGTGGAGAAACAGGCTGTCTCAGCGCGGCATTGCCGTTGAAACTCACCGTGCCGGGCGCGCGCATGCGCAGGTTCATTACGTCTCCGTTATGGAGAGGGAAGTCGCTTTGTTTGTGGGATTGGGCCTCATTTTACTCGTCACGTTTCTCTTCTTTGCCTTTCGCACTTGGTGGGGAATCGTGATTCCACTGACCGTCATCCTGCTCAGTGGATTGGGAACTTTGGCCTTCATGGAGGTGACCGGTAAGGGCATCGACATCATGACCATCGTATTGCCCACGATTATTTTCGTCGTTGGCATGAGCGATGTGGTGCACATCATCACCCGATATCTCGATGAGCTGCGGGGGGGGCTCCCCCCCTTTCCTGCACTCAGAAAGGCCTTTAAGGAAGTTGGACTCGCCACCTTTCTGACTTCCTTGACAACGGCGCTGGGCTTCTTGACCTTGCTGTCCTCGGCCATCGGCCCCATTCGAGAATTTGGACTGTACACCGCTGCAGGTGTCTTCATTGCATTCGGCCTCGCCTTCACCCTGCTTCCCGCAGTGCTCATTCGGTCCAAAGCACCGATTCGCCAGGCTGAAGATGGTGCCTCGGCTTCCCCTTGGACACCCTGGCTGTCACGTTGGTTTATTCGCATTCTACGTCACCGCAAAGCCATTTTGGTGATGACCGCACTCGTTTCGGCTGTGAGCATCGGATTCGTTGCTCAAATCGAAGTCAACAACTTCCTCTTGGAGGACCTCCGTGAGGAAGACCCCCTGCGCCAAGAGTTCAACTTCTTTGAGCACACCTTTGCTGGCGTTAGGCCCTATGAACTCGCACTCGAGTTTGAGCCCGGCAGAGACATCATGTCCGAGCCCAATGTCCTCGCGACGGTCGACAGCGTGGAGCAGTGGTTGAAAGCCGACATTGGTGCTGGTTCTGTTTTGGGGCCCGGAATGGCCGCGCGAACTGCACATCGCCTCATGAATGGCGACCGCCCTTCTGCAGATCTGATTCCAGAGGGCCCCGCGCTCGACCGGCTTCTCAAAAGGCTTTCCAAATGGGGGAAAAACAACGAAAACGGCGCTTCTAGTTTGGGCTGGACTGATGTAGTCAACACCGAAATCGGGCTTGCCCGCATCACAGCCAAAACCGCCGATTTAGGAGCCAAAGAATTGGCCAAGCGAAACGCCAAATTCCAAGACAGATTGGCCAATCACATGGCCGCCACATTTGACTCTCCTCCGTTTGCCACGCACATTACGGGAACGGCGAGCCTCATCGACCTCAACAATCGCTTCCTGGCCTCGGACATGGTGCTGGGTCTTTTGATTGCATTTGCAGCCGTGGCGCTCATTGTGGGCCTTCTGTTCAAGAGTCTCAAAATGACCTTGATCTCTTTGGTGCCCAATGTCCTCCCCTTGCTCTTTATCGCCGGATTCATGGGGGCAATGGACATTGACCTGAAAGTATCGACCTCCATCATATTCACCATTGCTTTCGGCATCGCGGTGGATGACACCCTTCACTTCTTGGCCAAGTACCGGATTCTACTCCAGCAAGGCCGAAGTCCAATCTGGGCCCTGCGTCGAACCTTCCTGTCCACCGGTAAGGCCATTGTTGTGACCTCCATCATCCTGTGTGGTGGCTTTTCTACATTGATGCTCAGCAGTTTTGAAGGCACATTCCATATCGGACTGCTCGTTTCATTGACCCTCTGCTTCGCTGTTCTTGTGGACTTGGCCGTCCTGCCTCTTCTTCTTCTGCCAAAAAGAGCGAGGCGCACCTAACTTGGGAACATGCTCCACCGCCGTGCTTTTTTGCGCAGGGCAGCTGCCATGGCTGCTGTTCTGGGCTTAGACCCCACCCGCTTGCTCCAAGCCGGAACTCCCGTTGCCCCGTCATTTGTCCCATTGAATCCATCAGATCGATTCAAAGAAGGCCACATGTTGAGCACGTGGTACCACGGGGTCGTGTCCAACCAAGAGGGCTGGAAGCAAATGCAAGCAGGCGGAACTGCCCTGGATGCGGTGGTTGAGGGCACCGCCTTGGTGGAAAGTGACCCAACTGGAACTTCCGTAGGGATTGGAGGTCGTCCTGACCGATCCGGGCGGGTTACCCTCGATGCCTGCGTGATGGGGCCTGACGGAGGCGCAGGGGGAGTTTGCTTCCTCGAAGACATTGAACATCCCGTGAAAGTCGCACGGGCGGTCATGGAAGACACTCCCCACGTCTTACTCGCCGGTGATGGCGCCCGAGAATTTGCTTTATCCAAGGGGTTTGAACCGCGGAATCTGCTCACACCAAACAGTGAAGCCGCATGGAAAAAGTGGAAGGAAAGTGCTGAATACAAACCCATCATCAACGTGGAAAACCATGACACCATCGGCATGATCGCCCAAGACTTGGAGGGCAACCTGGCAGGAGCTTGTACCACCAGCGGGTTGGCGTATAAGCTCCGTGGACGCGTAGGCGACAGCCCCATCATCGGAGCAGGTCTTTTCGTAGACAACCAAGTGGGCGCCTGCACCGCTACAGGGCTTGGTGAGGCCGTCATGAAAACCTTAGGTTCATTCTTGGTGGTGGAATTGATTCGCCAAGGTCGGAGTCCTCAGGAAGCCTGTGAAGAAGCTGTGGACCGTATCATTCAAAGGATGCCCGTTCAAGATTTACAAGTTGGATACCTGGCCATGGACACCCAAGGCCGCTCTGGATCTTTTGCCATTCACGAAGGCTTCAACTTCGCGAGAACCCTTTCCGGTCAAACTGAAATGATCGACGCTTCCTTTCGATCCTAACCCACATGGCCCTTGTTTCTCTTTCCAGTAAAAGGAGCAATCTGCTCGGTGTTTTGGCCCTGTCTCGCCCTCGAAACTTGGCCATTGCAGCGCTCACTTTGCTGCTGATTCGCTACGGCTGGATGACGCGTTGGGTCACCGGAGGAGTCCACCTTCAAACCTCTGTCGTTCACGTTTTTGAGGCCACACTGGTGATGGTCTTGCTCATGGCCGCAGGGAACATCATCAACGCCTATTTCGATGTTCAAGAAGACCGCATCAATCGGCCCCAGCGCGCTTTGGTGGACCGAACGGTGAAGCGACGCGTCTTGATCGTGACCCATCAAGTTTTGAATCTGATCGGTTTGTTGGTCGCTGCCCACCTCTCCTGGAGCGTGGGTTCCATTGGCCCCTTGATTCTGGCCATCATGGTGAGCTGGATTTTATGGCGTTACAGTGCCAGCTGGAAGGCCAAGCCCTTGATCGGAAACCTCTCCATCGCCTTTTTACTGGGCATGGTTCCCTTGTGGCTGGCCTCTTTGGAGGCGGCAGGGGCGGGCCCAGAACTCCAACGGGATTTGCTTCAAAACTTGGGGGCTTACGGAGCCATGGCCATGGCCATTGGCACGGTTCGAGAGTTGGCCAAAGACGCCATGGACATGAAAGGAGACGCCGCAGCGAAAAAATCCACCTTCCCCCTCTGGAAGGGCGAAAACCTCACCCGGAGACTTTGTTTGGTGCTTTGGATCTGTGTGGCTCTGATGTACGCTGCGGGCATCCAACAATGGGGGGGCATTGAGGAATGGCCCAGCTGGATAAAATGGGCAGCCCCATTCCCCGGATGGGCAGCCTGCCTTTTCCTTTTGCTTCAGCGCAATACCCGCTGGAAGACCTTGTCAAGGGCCACCTTGGCCACGTTGATCCTGGGCATTGTACAATGCGCTTGGATTCCTGGTATTTGATTCTGTTCTGGCTTTGATTCACTTCAGCTTAACGCAGACTTCCCATTGCCGTTCTGGTGAGCTCGGCATTTGACGCAGAGTTAAAACAGAACCAACATCCAGCTTGAAATCAATTTTGAGATTGCGACATCAATTTCAACCAAAACATACATTTCACCATGAAAGCCCTGCTTTTAGCATTGTCCTGCCTGCTGACCAGCGTTCTCTTCGCCCAGAACACCATTCCTGTCTCGGGAAGCACCGGAACCACCACATGGACCTCCAACAATGTCTACATCCTGACTGGATACGTGTTTGTAGAATCGGGTCAAGTCCTCACCATTGAACCCGGTACCGTCGTGAAAGGAGCCCCTGGAAGCGGAGTGGACGCTTCGGCCTTGATTGTCACCAAAGGTGGGCAACTGATTGCCGACGGAACGGCTGAATTCCCCATCATTTTCACGTTTGAAGGCGACCCACTGGACGGTTCAGTGGCTTACGACACCCGGGGCCAATGGGGAGGCATCATCATTTTGGGCCAGGCCACCACCAACTTCGGGGGGCCAGCACAAATCGAAGGAATTCCCACCGACAACAACCTCGCAGAATACGGAGGCGACAATGACGCCGACAACAGCGGCATTTTGCGCTACGTGTCGATTCGCCATGGAGGAACCGAGCTTGGCGCAGCCAACGAAATCAACGGCTTGACTTTGGCTGGTGTGGGAAGCGGCACCACCCTCGACCACATTGAAATTGTCTCCAACTTGGATGACGGCATTGAATTTTTTGGTGGGGCCGTTTCGGCCACACATGTCCTTGTTGCCTTCTGTGGAGACGACAGCTTCGACTGGGATCAAGGCTATCACGGTGCAGACAACGCGCATTGGTTGGCCATCCAAGACCAACCTGGACTGAGTGGAGACCGAGGCGGAGAGTTGGATGGAGACGACTCCGATGATGGAAACGTGTCTGCCGATGAAATGCCCTTGGCCACCCCCACGGTCACAGGATGGACCATTGTCGGCGTTGGTGATGGCCAAGGCTTGCTGTTCCGAAATGGATCTGGTGGCCACGTGAGCAACGGACTGTTCGCCAACGTAGCAGAAGGCATCGAAATCGAAGACAAAGAATCACCCCTCGATGCATTTGACCATTTCCTTTCAGGAGACCTGACCTTGAGCAACATCAAAATGTTCAACTGCGAAGATGCCCTGGACTACGACGGAACAGCCGTGGAAGATGGAGACGCACAACTTGACGCCTACGCGGTAGACAACGGAATTGAGGTCTTGAATGGACTCGACATCGATGACCAATTCAACTTTGACGTGGCTGGCCAACAGGCCACAGACCCCATCAATGTGGACAGTGAATTTGGTTCGGGCCAAGACTGGGCCTTGGGATGGACGTTCTGCGATGAGCGCTCACTCTTCGGCTCAGGGGTTTTGCAGGTCGCAACTCAAGAACAAAGCCATGACGTCTTGGCTTTTCCAAACCCATTTGCCCACGCAGTGTCATTGGCCCTTCCGAATCATGCTGGCACAGATTGGATCATGATCAACGCCAATGGACGGTTGATTCACTCTGGACACACCCAACAATCCGTGCTCCAAATCAACACCGCCAACCTGCCTTCAGGGGTGTACTTTTTGCGGGGAACAGATGGCCAGTATGCTTGGTCAACTGTGGTCATGAAACGTGACTAAACCATAAATCACCGGCATCTGCCACTGAATTTTCTTGAACAACCGGAGTTTTGCCACCGCTGCGAAGCTCCGGTTGTTGACGTAAAGGGCACCAAAAGAAAAAGAGCGGTTAACACCGGGTTAACGTGTTGAGGGAGCTTCTGCATTCATTTTGCAGAACAAATCAGAGCGCATGCGTTTGCTTCAGCTTCTGGTCATCTTGACCACAGCATTTACAGCCCAATCTCAAGGGGTCATCCGTGGTAAAATCAACGATGGCCATACCGGCGAAAGCCTGATTGGAGCCAACGCCTTGATCGAAGGCACCACCAAAGGAGCCATGGCCGACCTGGACGGCAACTTCAGTTTGGAAGGCTTGGCCCCAGGCACCTACAATGTCGTTGGAAGGTTCATCGGATATCGCCCCCACATCCAAGAGGTGGTGATCCTTGGAGACGACGTTCAAGTCGTTCAATTCAACCTCTTCCCAGAGACGTTTGTGATCGAGCAAGCCGCCGAAGTCGTGGCCAAAGTGGACCGTGCGCGGGACACCTATATGGAGAACATCAAGAAAAAGTCTGCCGCCAGCATAGACTACATCTCCAGCCAGCAAATCAAGCGCACCGGGGACAACGACGCTGCCAGCGCCATGAAGCGCGTGTCTGGAGTGTCCACCGTGGGCAACTTCATTTTTGTTCGGGGCCTATCGGATCGTTATCTGAAAACCACATTGAATGGAGCCGAGGTTCCATCCATGAACCCGCGCAGAAACACCATCGAAATGGACCTCTTCCCCACCAACTTGGTGGACAATTTGAAGGTGGTCAAAACGCAAACCGCCAACCTGCCATCGGATTGGGCGGGCGCCTACATCTCCGTTGAAACCAAAGACTTTCCGGACCAGTTCATGTTCAACTATTCCAGCAGCTTGGGATGGAATACGAACACAACGGGCAAAGAAGTGCTGTCTAGCCAACGCGGAAGCAAAGACTGGCTCGGTTTCGACGATGGTTCGAGAAGCTTGAGTCAAGTGGCTCAGTCTGCGGCTCAAAATGGCTGGCCCAGCGCCGCCTCCGTCTCCTTTGGAGATCAGATTCAATACATCATCGACCGTGACTTGCTGTCCAACAGCGCCGCGCAAGACGCACTCTCCGGTTGCGGCTTGGGTTCATTGGATGACATCGCTTCCTACGAAGATGCCCAGTGCGTGCTCACCGGTCTGGGATATGCGGATCAATGGGGCGCCGCTCAATTGGGAGACTCTTTGTACTTCCAAGCTGCCATTCCTGCATCCATTGAAGCCAATCAAGGGCTCACCGATGTCGGGCAGAGCTTTGACAATACCTGGGAGCATGTCCGCCGCACTGCCGCCATGGACATGAAGCACTCGATCACATTTGGCAATCAGACTTCTCTTTTTGGACGCCAACTCGGATACACATTTGGCGCCCAGTATGCCCGCAACACCCGAGGCTACCAAGATGGAATCTATGGCCGCTGGGCCGCCGGAAATGTGGTGGGTACAGACGCCCTTGACATGCAGCAGCGCTACACCGACGAGCGCACCAACGAGACCCACCGCTGGAACACCCTTTTGAACTTGAGCTATAAGCTCAACGAGTTCAACAAAATCTCTTTGATGGGCATGACCATCACCAGTGGGACCAACAGCGCCCGCTTCCAAGAAGGACTCAACCCTCGGGATGGCGACGAAATTCAGCAGCAACGCTCACACCGCTACCAGAGCCGCACCTTGAATACCTTTCAGATGCGCGGCGAGCATTACATGCCGCAATCTGAATTCACGATTGACTGGGTAGCCAGCCGATCTGAAGGCCGCATGAGCACACCGGACTTGCGCGTGCTGTTCAACAACTACATCGACAACACTGAAGCCCTTGTTGACGAGGCCGTCTTCTTTGATGCCGACGGGACGGCGCTGGACCCCTCGGATTCTGGCGACATCTTGGATGAGATCGAAGGCTTGGTGGACGACGGCGTTCTGAGCAGCAATTGGGCGGAAGACGTGGCAGGAACAGTGGAGGCCCTTCAACAGGAAGGCGTGGCCATTGGCAACATGGAAATCCCCACCGAAACCAACCGATTTTATAGCATTCGCCCCGATCGCTACCCCGCTCCCAATCGCTTTTGGCGCGCACTTGAAGAAAGCAAAACAGACCTCAAAATCAATTTCAGCAAGCCAGTGTTTTCTGGAAAGGACCGTCTTGAGGGCAAAGTTTCCTTTGGGGGAAGCTTCGTGCGAACCGAGCGCAGCCAGCAGGAAGACGCTTTCACCTTCGCCGCATCCGGACAATTCTTTGACCAGTTCGAAGGAAGCCCGTCCCAATACTTTGCCTCCTCCAACATGGTGGTGGCACAAGGGAGTGATTTCATTCAAACCAACAACGTGAGCAACCCGGGCAACTCTGATGCCGGATTCTTGAATGTCTTGGGTACTTACGCCATGCTTGATGCACGCGTCAACGAGCGGCTAAGCGGAAACTTGGGCATGCGCCTGGAATCTGCCAGCATGAGCATTGAAAGCAACCGGGACACGTCGGACCAGACCCCTGAGCAAATCGCCAACAACCGAGGCACCTTGGACGAGACCAACTTGTTGCCCTCGTTCAACATGACCTACATCTTGGGCAAGGTTGATCCCATTCGGACCACCAACTTGCGCGCCGCCTACAGCAAAACATTGGCCCGTCCGGTGTTCCGTGAGAAGGCCCCTTTCCGTGGATTCGACTTCGAGACCCTACAAACCCTGAAGGGCAACCCTTCGCTGGGCCAAACCCGCATTGACAATGTGGACTTGAAACTGGAGCATTACCCCACATTGGGCGAGATGATCTCTGCGGGGGTGTTCTACAAGCACTTCAGTGACCCCATCGAGCAAACCCAAGTACTCGAAGCCGTGAACGAAGAGCTGACTTGGTCCAATGTCCCCTATGCAGATGTGATGGGTGTGGAGTTCGAAGCCAAGAAAGACTTGGCCAATGTGACCAGCTCTCGCTTTTTCAAAGACCTCTCCATTTCTGGCAACGTGACGCTGATCCGTTCTTCAGTCAAGATTCCAGAGGCTGAGCTCGAGAGCATCCGTGCCCAAGACCCCAACCACCCCGACACGCGTGCCCTGTTCGGACAGGCCCCTTACATTATCAATGGTGTCTTGACCTACATCAATGACAGCGCGGACTTTGTGACCACTTTGTCTTTCAATGTTCAAGGCCCCAAGGTGTTCTTGGTGACCCAAGGCGCCCTGCCCAATGTGATGCAACAACCCACCCCCACTCTGGACCTGAGCTTGGGCAAAGGATGGGGCGACCATTTCCGCATCGGATTCAAGGCCCGGAACTTGATCAATCCAAGGAACCGCATGACCCACCTTTTCAATGGCGTCATGTATGATTGGTCCAGCTTTACGCGTGGACGGACATACTCGGTGAGTCTCTCCTACTCGATCTAACCTTGAATTAGACACCGTAACAGGCCTCTATTTCTAGAAAACCTTCAACCGAGCCCAAACTCGCGTTGGAGGTTTTCTAGCGTTTCGGCGGGAAGTTCGCGGACATCAAGCAGCATCAACCCATCCAGCGCATCGTTGAATTTCGGATCCCGGTTGAATCCCAGAATGCGGGCATTTTGATGCAAGTACTTCTTGAGGAGCACCGGAACCACCACATCTGACCGTTCAATGTCGGCCAAGATGCGATCCAACCGCTTGACATCGCCACCGGCTCCCTCTAAAAGGGCATCGGCATCCACCCGCTTTTCCTCGAATGCAAATCGCTTTCGTGGACGAATGTGACTGGCCAAAACCGAATCCCAATAATCCCTGCGCACGAAACCCATGATGAGTGACCGGGAAAACTGTTTGTAGTCACTGCTAATCGTCACTGGGCCCAGAATGTACCGGGCCTCACCTGAACGCATCAAGACGGCCAATATGCCCTTCCATAGAAGGAACAATGGCATTCTTTTCCTTTGATAATCCGGAACGATAAACGACCTGCCCAATTCCACACTTTCCCTCAAAATGGGATGAAAACCCTTCTTCATTCGAAACAGCGAGTGGGTGTAAAATCCCCGAGCTCCATACCGTTCCATGATTTCCCAACCTTCACCCACTCGGTAGGCGCCAGCCAACCGAGTGGCCTCTCGGTCCCAGAGAATCAGGTGTTGATAGTACAAGTCATATTCATCGAGGTCCACAGCCTTTTGGGTCCCCTCGCCCACCTCCCGGAAGGTCCATTCTCGGCTCCGGCCGATCTCCTTTAAGGTGTGAGGTATGTGTTCTGCAGACGTAAAAAACACATCAAATTCTTGGTGAGAAAACAGCTTATTGCCTTGGATGGCATCCATCTCACCACTCAACAATTCAGGCGCAACAGGCGCCGCAAGGGGAACCGGTCGTTTGGGCATTCTTACCCCTTTGAACCAATCCTTTTGAACCTCATAAGCCGCACCCATCGCGTACGATTTTGCCCGGAGAAATCGCGCAAGCTGATCGTGGCTCTCTAGTCCGGACAGGTCTCGTTGTCGAATGGGATGGCCAATCCGCATGCGCAGCACTTGTCCCTTTTTATTTTGCAAATCAGCGGTCATGCGAAGCGATCGCAGGGAAGGATGAATCAAGCCCAACCATTGAGACAAAGGACTGTTGGCTCCGTCGATGTAAACCGGCACAATGGGAACCCCTTGCTTTTTCGCCCAACCCACCAGCGAGGCATTCCATCGTCCATCGGCCACCCATTTTGCAGACCTGCGATATGAGCTGACCTCCACCGCTGGAAAAATGCCAAAAGCCCCCCCGGATTTGACATGCGTCGCAGCCGCTCTCCAACCCGATAGACGCGCTCCACCGCCTTCATTTTCCGCATCTGACAACACCACAAAAGCACGTTCAAGCTGAGGAATGTTTCCCATGGAGTCATCCACACCCAACTTGAAGTCCGAACGCACATTCCCAACCTCACGGGCCAAAGCCAACGCGTCCAGCGGACCAAATGGGTGATTGGAAACCAAAATGAAACCTCCTTCCTTAGGCAGTCGACTCAAGTCCTCCTCGCCAAGTTCGATGTCCACATCCAATGTATCGAAGACAGCATCTACAAAGGCGTGACCATGGAGGTGAGACAACTGCTCGAATGCCACATTGGCCCGTCTGACTCCGCCAAACCGATGAAACAACCCCACCAAAGGATGCCGTTCGGGCAAGCCTGACCTCCGGGCCAAATCAGCTCGGGTCATCCAATCTTCCGTTCTCGGGTCTTTGTCCTGCACCGGCGCCAAATTACTAGACACCGGACGCTGCATCGATTCAATTCGAAGTAATTTGCAGCCATGATTCGCACTTCTCTTGGCGCTGCAATGGCCACTGTCCTGCTCGTTCTCATCGGCTGCTCTGATTCCCCCTCTTCAGGTGACTCACCCAACACAGAAGACCCCAATGAAACCGCCATGGAAATCGACCCCAACCGCCTGGAAATTCATGGACACCGTGGTGCGCGCGGATTGGTTCCCGAGAATTCAATGCCCGGATTCGTGCTCGCTTTGCGGGAAGGGGCCGACGTGCTCGAAATGGACATGTGTATTTCTTCCGATGGACAAATCATCATCAGCCATGAGCCCTGGATGAATGGCAAAATTTGCCTGGACCCAAGCAACAGTGCCATTCCAGAGGGAGAGCCAAAGCCCTTTAACCTCCACAACATGACCGCAAAAGAAATCGCAAGATTTGACTGTGGTTCAGTGGCCAATCCAGATTTCCCTGAGCAGCAAAACCTCCCCACATTCAAGCCAACCCTAGATCAAGTCGTGGCTTTGGTCGAAACGGTTCCCCTGCTCGATGGTGGCCTTCTCCACTACAACTTGGAAATCAAACACAGCCAAAATCTTGAGCCCGAGTTCTGTCCCGATGCAAAAACCTTTGCCAAACTGGTTCTCGATAAGGTGAATGCCTTGGGCATCGCAGACCGCACCTGCATTCAAAGTTTTTCGGCTGAGGCCTTGGAAGCCGTTCATGAATTGGATAAAGACATGACCACGGCTTGGCTGGTGGGTGCAGAAGGCACTGTGCAATCGCAACTCGATCAACTGACTTTCGCTCCCGACATCTACTCTCCCCAGTGGAAGCTCATTGATGCCAGCGATGTCGCCATGCTTCAAGCGAAGGACATTCGTGTGATTCCTTGGACGGCCAACACCCAGGAAGACCTGTTTCAATTGATGGAAATGGGGGTCGATGGAATCATCACAGACCGTCCAGACGTGCTCTACAAAATGCGCTAATCGCGCCGTTTTCAGCGCAGGATTTGCACCACGCCGTTTTGGCGAATCACTTCAGGAATGCGTCCTTTTCGAAGCTCGATGATGATCTCCCAAGTGTAGGCCCCGTCGACGGCGAAATATCTCCCGCTTTCTCGGGTTTTGGACCCCTCTGTGCCCTCTACTTGTCCGTACCAAACTTCGTTGGGATCGTCCGTTGAAAACACAGGACGTCCCCAACGGTCCCAGACCACAACACTGTATGTGAAGGGCGCACAATCAAGGACGGGGAACCATGCATCATTGGTCCCATCGTTGTTGGGCGTGAACGCCGTCGGCACATAAATCTGACACCCACAAACCACCTCCTGAATTTCAAAGGCGTGAAAGACCGTGTCGCACACATTGGTTACTTCGACGAAATGAGAGCCGGACCGCGAAAAGAGGCGCGTGGGCAAAAAGCTGCCATCCTCCCATTGGTAATTCGCGGGGTACACATTTGCCCCTTGGAGGACACTCAGCTCCAAAGAATCATCCAGACAGAGCGTATATGTCGCCTCTAAAGGAACCGTGATTTCAGAAGAAATGCCCACGGTCATGGAGTCGACGAATTCACAGCCACTGACCTGGCTGGTCGCCACATAAGATCCTGGCTGATTCACATCGATGTTGATGCCCACTTCACCGGTGTTCCAAGTCACCAAAACATCTTCGAGCTCTGTGTCGATGGTCAACACGTCACCAGGACAAAGCAAGGTGTCTTCCGGCAAGTCAAATACAGGAACAGGGCGGTATTCAACCGCAATGGTGTCCCGACCAATGCAACCCGCCAATGCCACTTCTACCGTGTATTCCCCGCCGACGGTCACCTCCAAAGATTCGGTCGTCAAAGAGTCATTGAAAATGACATAGTCGGCCCCTGGAACGGATGGAATCAGCGTTGCCGTTTCCCCTTCGCAAAGCAAAAGATCCAAGCCAAGATCAAACGAAGGCAAGGGCTGTTCAATGACCGATACCGATGAGGTCGCATCGCACCCGTCTTGGGTAACGGTCACTTCGTAGATCCCCGGAAAACTGGCCCACAACTGGTTGCCTTCTGCGCCATTTTGCCAGAGATAATCACTGGCGCCAAAAGCAGCAAGCAGCAGAACACTGTCTCCTTCGCAATAATTCACCACTGCCGGCAAATTCGCATCGAATGGACTGGCCACCTCAATGAACACTTGACCATTGGCTTGACAATTTCCAATGGCCACATTAACGGTGTAGATGCCCGTATTGACCACCTCAAAAGTGGGGCCTTCGCTGCCGTCTTGCCAAGTCGAGGTTCCCCCATTGTATCCACTGCTGAGTGTGACTGGGCTATCGGGACAAACCAATAAATCTGGGCCCAGGTCCACTGTGGTGAGCGCGCTTTCGACCACAAA
>Ga0115008_10001897_pt1 | contig 17240 bp, 13 predicted proteins | sample FraStrMetagenome_FD_87164 | JGI IMG/M metagenome (GOLD analysis project Ga0115008, IMG submission 87164) | Marine eukaryotic phytoplankton communities from Arctic Ocean - Fram Strait ARC3M Metagenome | ecosystem: Environmental > Aquatic > Marine > Oceanic | place: Fram Strait | collected...
ACATATTCATCAAATTTTGAATTTATCAATCTAGCTTAAAATTCTAATAGGTCTTGTTAAGAAAAGGATATTTCCCCCTATATAAATGAAGTTGTATATGATTCATAGACACTTCAAGATTTTAATTTTTATCGGTCCTAGTTGTATGTGGAAGCTTCTTTTTATATTTTTTGTATATTATTAATTAATTTATCTATGTAGAGCGATCGTAAAAAGTTATTGTGGAATATTTTTCTATTTATCACTTTTATAACATGTGCAAATAATATAATTTCACATAGAGGTCCATTCTTTCAAGAAGACAAAAAATATAATCTATTCTATTTATTATATGGTAGTACGATTAATATCATCTATCAATATTTTAGTCATAGCACGATAGACTCATCGCCAAAGCTTGGCTGAAAATCCTGGAATTCATGTACGTTGAATGATGTGCTCATTACTAATTAATATCTGAGGACATTTGTAAGTAACTTTCGAACACTAAAGCTCTAGAACCAAAATTGGAAAAACACCAAAGACAGACTGCCGCAGTGCTGGAAATGGAGAAAAATGGCAGAATCCCGTTCAAGGATAAAGTTCATTTTCGAAAGAAAATTGATGAAACGTGGTACAGAACTGGGTCTCACGAATCACCCGAAACTTACACTGAGCAAGAAGAACGAAATGCTACAAGATACGAGAGAATACCAACACATGCTAAACATCAACCAGGTGGGTATTTCATGGTATTAACTTCATCACTTTTTTCCTGTAATTCTATTTAAATCGAATCTAATATCCGAATGATGTTACAATTTACAGAGCTGGGCAATGAAGACTATTATACACAGCATCAAAAACGGGAAATAAAAGGTGAGAAAGTTAATTGAATTGCCATGAACAAGATGTATCAATACGAGCTTTTGCTTATAAGTAACACCTGAACATTTCAGAACAAAATATAGATGAATTAGACAACTCACAGCATTATGCAAGAAGTGAAACTAGTGGGATATCAAAACATTATGCAAGAAGTTTGAGCAGTCGTGGAGAAATATCACAACATAATAGTCCTAGTGTTGCTAGTGGCATATCCAAACATTATGCTAGAAGTGTATCCAGTAGAGGTGAAATATCTCAACATTATTCACCTAGTGACGCTAGTGGAATATCTAAACATTACGGAGGAAGCACTTGCATTCAGGGCGACATATCCAAACAATATGCACCTAGTGATGCTAGCGGTATTTCTAAATTTTATTCATCTTCAGATAAGATGGATAAGCATTTAGGAAAAAGTCTTAATCCAATAGATGCTCCAAGAGAAATAACAGGAATATCTAAATACTTTGATCCTGCTCCAAGTGAAATAAGTGGAATATCTAAGCATTATGCACAAAGTGAAATAAGTGAAATCTCAAAAGATTATGCGCATAGTGATGCAGGTGGGATATCACGGCATTATGCAGGTAGTGACTCTAGTGACATTTCCAGGCATCTCGAAGAAAGCATTGCAAGTGGTATTTCAAAGCATTACAAGGAATTTTCTGAAAGTGGTAGTAGCATAGGTGATATATCTAAATTCTATGATGATGTTGATATAAGTCCAGGTTGGTTCATTTCAAAAACTGCGTGTTCAACTTTTTTGCTGCTCTCTAGCTCACTATCGAATGGTCACTAATTTAAAATTTCTCATGATAGACGAATCTAGACGGTTTGTGCATTCAACGATACCCATGTCAGAACCAACAATAGGTAAGTGTTTTACCGTGATATTCTAGAGTGTCAATTTTGATGCGTTGTATCTGACTAAATCATATGCATGTGCAGAGAATGAGCTCTCAAAGTTCAATACTCCCAAGCAAAAAAAGAAGTCTAGATTTCAATACCCAGAGGTAAGTAAACTGTGGTTTTTCCAGCAAAATAAAAATGAGCATTTCGGCAATCCTTTAGAAGTTGAAGAACAAGAACAATATATGGAACACTTTAACGACCCAGTACCAAAGCATCAGATTGAAAGTGTGCCCTCTGAAGAAAGGGAAGAAAGTGAAGGCGGGGATGATGTTTTATTTGATCCAAATGCAAAGGGACAAAAAGAGGACATCTATGACCCTGATGATGAGAAGACTGGTAAGGTATTTAGATGAATATCAGCAATTTTTTACACTATGCATGATTGTCTCAAATTATTTTTTTGTAGGAATGCAAATTACTGTAAGACTAGAACCTGAAAAATCTGAACTAAAAACGGCATCACCAGGCCGCACAGCCAGTACAATAGGTACAAATGCCAGCCCTGTATCATCTACAGGAGACGATCTTCTTCCAACCAGAGCTATTGAATTTACATCAAATGAAAGTCTACTATCGAATTCCTACAAATCTTATACCAATAAAGACAAACCTAAGCTATTTCGTCGAAAGAAAGTCTTGATAGGGTCTTGTGTTTTTCTTTTCATTGTAATCTTGGTAGTAGTTGCTATGATTATTGTTTGGGTTTATAAAGGATTTCCTGAAATTTCACGTGAAAAAGATAAATCATTTCTGCCTGAAAAGGAAGATTCCAGCACCATCAAAAGTCCTAATTGGGTCAGAATAACTTTGTCTCCTACTGAAAGCCCGCTTGAAGAAAGAGGTTCAGAGGATCTTGGTGATTTTGAAGAAATTGCATTCATACCGAGGAGGAACACCTTTTGGCCATCTTTGCGATCTTCTGCATCCCCAACAAATACTCCATCTATGCACTCCTCGTTGAAACCTTCCCTCTCTCCATCTTCACCACCATCTCCTTTACCTTCTGGAAGACCAAGTAGATTAGCTTCAAATCAGCCATCATCTTCGTTCCGTCCAACACAAACACCGTCACTCATGCATTCGGGGACTCCATCACAAAAACCTTCTATTCTACCATCCGAAGGACCATCGACCCATCCATCACTTCGTCCATCACAAAAGCCTTCATCACATCCAAGTAATAAACCTTCCCAATATCCCTCTATTTCTCCTTCAGCGACACCTTCTGTTATACCAACAATACAATCATCAGTAGAGCCATCAATTTCTTTTTTTCCTAGCATGGCTCCAACTTTACCTAAAGTTACAAGCTTCTATGTGACAGGAGGACGTTTTGACGATCTAGATGTATTTAATCCATATAGAGTTGTTCCATTAACGAAAGCGCTTCAAGCCATTCCAGATGATACCTCGTTTTTTGTGCACTTGGGCGACTTCAACAATCCAAAGGAAACGTCATGTAAGGTAGAGTCGTATTCGCATTACAGGTCAAACTTTGATGAGTCTCCAGTACTCGCTTTAATGGTAGTTGGTGCAAATGACATTTCCAACTGTCCTAATCCGGTGACTAGCATGGTTCTATGGAAAACGTATTTTTCAGGAGTTGAAAGAAATTGGCGCAGAAGTGGCATAGTGGTTCGGAGGCAAGAATTACGGGAAACTAATTTCGCGTTTGTGAAACGAAGGATTTTATTCTTTTCCATCAGCTTTTATTATTCAGATACTGAGTCGATTTTGTTAGAAAGAAACCGCAATACTGACAATATGAATTGGGCCAAAGAAGTGGTAGCGCATTATGATGACGAGTTTGATAAGATTGTCTTCTTCGGTAATGATTCTGCATTCGATGATAATTATGATGTATTTTTTGGCAAATTGGAAGAAGACGTATTGCGATTTTTTCCTGTTCCCACTCTTTATGTGTATCAGAGTCAAAAGGGAAAAAACAAGATATCAAATAAGAACTTTAATTCCAAAAATATATGGTCTCTTGAAGTAGCCGGGGAGTCGTTACCTTTCTTGAAAGTATCTGTGGATGATCTAGAGGAATCGAGTCCATTTACTTTTGAAGTAGATTGGAGAACAAGCTTTTAAATAAATTCTCAGATGAGCTTGACTGCTTTCATGCTTCTAGGAACTCAACTAACATAAATATTAAATAGCAAATTGTAAATGGAGTTTTAAGTTATTCTTTCTTCTTAGAGAACACGAAGCATACCAAAAATTTCTCTGGATCTAAGAAAAGTAGAACTTATATTCTCTATAGAAGATTTTTCCTTTTGAGATACTATACTGTTTTGGTCTAAACATCATGTATGTTTTTTACTGTCATGACATCCTTCTCTCCTTGTAATATACGTTCTATATGAATTAAGAAGTTTATATAAAATAATTGTTATTTTTTAAGGTCAACTTATTCAGATAAAAGAATTCATCTCGATTTGATACATCATATTGGTCATGCCTACTCCGAGCTCTTAGTGTTACTTTGTTCACTTAGCATGGGCAGCCGAGAAAAAGAGTTGACAAAACGCGTGTCTAAACTTCGGCAATAATTTATTTGATATGGTAATTGACATGAGGTAACCTGAAGCACGACTCATGCTTGATGGAATTCTCTTTTTTTCTCTTACGAATGGCAATCCCACTTCCAATTCGGAACAAAAGCAATAGTCCCTTGCAAAAAAGTCATACGTGTTCATCTTTAGAAAGAATCTACCTTCTTTTTATTTTCATGAGAATCGTAAAGATACGTGGTTGAAGCATTTGTAATTCAAATAAGCGCATGTCAGAAGGAAATACCTTTTCCAATATACAAACATTTTTAAAAGAGAAGAAAATTATTTTGCTTCGATGTCAATTGTTCTGCTCATAATTACACCCCAATACATAACCTTTGCCAATTACTCTTCAATTCAACAATGACTTTTCTTACTCTCAACCTTATGGCGAATCCAAATACCTTTGGATTTCCTCCTTCAAAAAGCGTTTCCAAAAGACGGTCCAGCTTCTTTATGAAACCAGGAAGTATGAAATTTGACAAATCACCAATGTCCTCAAGGAACGATTTCTTTGAGGATTACTTTGACTTTATGGAGAGAATCCATTTGATGTACTGGTATGTTCTTAACCTTTCCTATATTCATTTTCGAGTCTTGAGTCACACTTTCTCATTCTTTCTTTGTATATTTTTTGATTCAACAGGTAAATGAGGCAGTTTTAGAAATGTTCCTCGTTTAAGGATGGGAACCTCAAGTGTAACATTTCTCTATTTGAAATAGTACGAAAACTTAGGAATAAGTTCGAGGACAAGGATATTCCCAGCAATGATTGATTCTCTGTAAAAGTGGTGGTTAGGAGTTTTAATTATGTAGATAACGCCATTGTACAATTAGACATAAAAGTTTTGTTCACGAGAACTAGAAAAAGCATATTCCTTGCTTCATGCTTCTGTGAATAATATATATATAACTGGAATTAAAATAAAGGGTTATTAAGTTTGAGATTATTTTTCCTATTAATGAAAATGTGAAAAGAAGGATCCATGTGCAAAATCAACTTTTTTTTCATCCATTTTTTATGAGATTGTGACGTACGTAGTGCGCTAGAGAGTGACAAATATTAGAATCAGCAGAGAGGAACAAACTCAAATATAAATTCAAACTGCTGCTGGCTGTATGAAATAAATTCTTCATTGGTGCTTCGAGTTTTATTATCATTCAATAATCAAGGCAATGAAGGCATACAAAGCAGCTCTATCCATCCTCTTTCTCTCCAATCAAATGAGTTTCTTTCCCGCAGTATCCGCATTTACTCTCCCAACAACGCCCGAACTGATGTATCGAGGCGCTCGAGACTTCTCGCGGATGAATAATTTTTTTTTTGATATATCACTACATCATTTAAGACCATTATCTAAATATCAATTAAAGTCGCGATGTTTCTCTTCATTGAAAAGCACATCTGAAGATACACAAATACCTTTATCGTCAATAAAAATAAACCCCAACAAAGACATTGTACCACCTAAATTACCTACTTTATCTTCACTTGAAGGGATAATTTTTGACATGGATGGCACACTTCTACATCCATGTATTGATTTTGCCACTATGAGAAGTCGAATTTATAAAATAGCCAATCAAGACACATCTATATTACAAAATAGAGAGATTCCTCAACCTATCACATCTGGATGTGTGTTAGAATATTATGAAAAACTATCAAAAGATGGCCAAAAGCAAGCTAAGGTTGTCTTCAATGAGATTGAAGCAGAGGCTATCCAAAATATGAGATTTATGGAGGACATGGCAGAATTGATGAAATTTCTAGATGATCATGGGATTCGCAGGGCCGTCTTGACACGAAATGTGGAGAAGAGTCTTATTGCAATGCAAGATAAACTGTGGAATGAAGAGGGAGTGCCTCCATTTTTCCCTGCAGTGGCAAGGGATACTTACACAGATACCTCATATGTGCGTGAAACAGGACAGGTAAGCCTTGATGATACAGAAACTAATGAGAAACGAAAAAGGCGACCATTGATTCCTAAACCAGATCCAGATTCCATATTTCATATTTGTCAGCAATGGCAATGCGATTCCAAAAATGTTATTATGGTAGGAGATTCTGCTGCAGATGACATACGATGTGCAAACCGAGCATCATGTGCATCTGTGTTATTACAGTATAAAGGAGAGGATTGGGACAACGATTCAGGAAATTCGGTAGATGCAGTTCAATCAGAAATGGAACCCAGTGTAATAATTCAACGACTGGGCGACTTACAAAGAATATTAGAAATGATTGAGGAATCTTGAAAATAAGACTATTATTTTTGGATGCATATACTATGCAGTTTGCTTTTGAGTCTGCATGGACTTTGTCTTTCTGGCACATTTGTTGTTCATCTCTCATCTCCTTCATTTTCATTTTCGAGCAGAAATTATTTTCATTAATTATACCTTCTGGCATGAGATTAAGTTGAAGTCCAATGCAAACGCTACTTACTCTCTTTCTTATTATTCTTGATCTTTCATGTCCTGCCTTCATACCTTTATCAATATTGAATCAATTGAAAATGTAGATTTACCTAAGGCTATGAATTACAACAATAATCTTTGAAGAAAATTTATATGATTTAAAAATTATATTTTTAATTATCCATACGAACTTTGCCTTTGAGCAACTCTATGAATCTTTCTCGCTTTCCAATGCCGGACATAGGCTAAAATGTACTCTGCTCGTTCATATACAATCATGATCCTATTTCCTGTTTCACTTCCCCATGCATAAGCACCCTTATCTTTGGCAAATTGACTTACAGCCTTGAATTCATCTGCTCCGGTACATTGATGAACGTAAACTTCCTTCATATTCACACGCGAAAGTTCCCGATCCCACAACCAAATTTGATCTTCAATATTGGTTGGAACTAATGGTTGATTACCATTTCTTAAACGTGGATGGGCGTGCATTTTTAAAAATCGTAAAATTTGACGAGCCGTAATTCCTAAACGAAAGGCTTGTTTGACCGAATCACGTGTAATTTGATAAAAAATAACATTCGGAAGACGACGATAATTCAATACATTACAGAATAATCCCAACATAGAGAGATGCAGTGGAGATGTTGTATAGGCGCACAGTTGAAAGTTTGTTTGAACAATGATTCCAATATGTGACGAAGAGGGTTTCGGATTAGCAAGTGCTGCCTCTAAAACTCGTGTGGAGGAAGCTGATGGATTTGAATTGGACATGTCAAAGTCTCCTTCAATTCCATGATCCCCACTGCCTCCCTCAGGACTATCATAATCCGTACCTGTACCCATGTTTACAATATTAGAAGCTTCTCCAGATCCAGCCACCAAACTCACACTTACACGAGTTGGATAAAAAGCAGTCAAGTTTGGACCAATCTTACTTGTATACAATAATCCTAATTGTCGAAAAAACTTTAAAAATTCTTGATGCGCGGGGCTTAAATCTTTGGTCAAATATCCCTCACCTACTTTGCAATAACTCAATGCAAAAACAAAAAGAAGTGCTTCTTGTCTAAGTTTCTCTGATTGCTCATATTTGCTAAAAGACAATAGTAACTGTAATAGAAATTGCCAAACTTGAATGTGAGTATCTTGCAGCATAAATTCATATCCTTTGGAAGTGATTATCAAGGGTGTTTTTTCTTTACTACTTTTGGGTGCGTATTCAGGATCATCTTGCATTAATCCGGTGGATTCTAAAAAGCTCTTCACTCCTTCGGGTGGTTCTTCAATGGATACATCAGAAGATCCTACAAGATAATGCAATACACTTTCCCAACGGCGCTGTGTGTAGTTTTCTAAATCCTCCATTGTGGGTGGAGGCTTGATCTTTTTCAAGGATGAAGCTGAATTCTTGGAATCCGGAAGTGATTGAATTAATCGTTCTTGACGTTGAGGTGTCAACGGTTCCCATGGTGCAGAAGTTAAAGAAGATATCGACTTTAAAATTCCCTTATGAAATTCCATTGTGAGGCAAAAATCAGTAGAAATCTTTTCTAGTTTCTTTTCCTCTTCTGTTTTTTCATTATTCTCATTATTCGATTTTTTATTCTTTTTTTCAGTTTCCAAAATGGAAAGTGCTTCCATCCGTCTGATTACAAATATTGCATCACGTTTTCCAAAAGAGTTATGCCATAATGCAACATCTTTTTTCGAAAACACTCCTCCACAGACGGCCAATCGTAAGATGTATTGACGAGCCATTTCTGGTAATGCTGATTGTAGCACAGCACGACATGCGTACGGGCCATATGTGTCATCAGAATACAATTTTAGAAGATCTGAATTGGGGAGATGTTCGAGATATTGGAAAATACTTTTTGAATTAGAAAGCTTTTTTGCACTTAATGTGCTGTCGGTCTTTGATTTGGAGGAGGTCATTATGCGGTGTACAAATATGTTAGGTACCTTCTTTTAGCAGCGTAGATTTATTTGGGAAGATCTTCTTTGTGAATGGCCTTTGACTTGCTCTATCTCTATTGTGCAAATGAAATTAGTTCTTCATACTTCCTTTGATCACTTTAGGGAAGTAAATGATTTTGCTTGCATTTGATTGCTGAAACAAGAAAGTAATGATCGCTCGAAGAACAGTGCAAACTTTGGTTCACAAAACAAAGTTGGATCGACGTCATAATAAATTTAATTGGAAAACTAACACAATAATATAAATAAAAGTGAGACATTTTGCTGTCATAACTCGCATGCGAAATGGCCCCCCAAAATCAGCAAAAGCAACCTGCTGAGGGGAAAACATACTTTTACCTTATATATGGACTAGTAGTTCTTTACGCTGTATGTTACCAACTTCAAAGTCCAATCGAACCTTTCCTTATTGACCGGCTTGTTACCAGCAATGACACAGACCCAGCTTCTTCATCATCAGTGACATCTCAACAAACATATGGGAATTTACAAACAGTATTCAACATCTGCCAAATGATTGGATCATTGCTATTTGGTACTATTCTAGATACATTCGGGATCCGCGTTGGATTCCTTGTCAACTTTTTAGCATGTGCGAGCTCGTATTATTTACTAAGTGAAGCCACTTCGATCGAATATTTATATGCTTCTAAAATTCCAGGAATGTTCATGGCGGGATTTTTAGTTGCGCAATCTGCATGTTTGAAGGGAATTCAATTGTCATCAAGCGAACAAAAACAGCAGCAACAACAACAACGAATGGAAGTGTTAGGGAAATTAACGGCTAGTTATACAGTTGGAGCCACAATTGGTCCAACTATTGGTGGAATATTAGGAGCCAGTGGAGATTATTATTTAGGTGCTAAATTAGCATACTTTGGTAGTTTGCTTTGTGCGGCATTAGCCTGGTTTGGTTTACCTTCTTCTATGGATTTACCATCTTCAAACGTGTCAAAAGAAGAAAATAATGAGAACCAAGATTCAAAAGGAAAGTGGTCTTTTTTGGGACGATACATTCAAGCCATTCAAATATCTGGAATGTTCCTTTCGATCAAAGCAATAACTTCTGTTGCGAACTCCATTGCTTCGACAGTCCGCCCACTCATTCTCAAAAATCAATTAGGTCTTTCCGAAAGAGGACTTGGGCTATTCATGAGTATCACTTTTAGTGTAGGTGGGATTGTCAATGCTTTTGGTTTGGGAACATTGTCGAGATTGTTGGGAAGCGATTATTCTTCAAATGGGACGGTTCGACATGTGAACGGAAATGGAAAAGTGCAGGACAAAAAAATGCAAGGAAGTACTCGATTTGTGGTTAAAAACTCGATTATGGGAATGTGTCTACTGTATGCAATTTTATCATTAACCTACTCTTCACTGGGAATTATTTCTTTGCACGCTCTTGTGGACGTAACCGGATTATCCTTCTTGAAATCACTTCCCTACATCGTATTGACACTTTTTTTGAGTGTACTACAATATGTATTGAGTACTGCTATCACAGCAGAAACGACATCCATGGTTCCAAAGGAAATTAGGGGAACCATGATCTCTTTAGAGCATTCTATTTTTTCAGCACCTCGAATCATTGCTCCAAGTATGGGTGTAGCTATTTATGGTAGAGGAGACATTGCTGGTGTTTGCATGTCATGCTCTTTAATTTTTTTGAGCGTTTTATTCTTTTGGTCCAAAGTGATTCAAAGGAACAAAGCTGGGAATTGAGCTTCGTCAGTTTGACATAATTTTTGTCCTCTTTTAAGCTTTGCGGCATAAAGCACACTATATGCTTTTATATACAGAATTTGTCTATCTTTTTCTGATTTAATTTGGTTGTAGCAAGAAATATCTTGTATACTCTTTCACTTTAATAGGTTTCTTTTCTCTTTTCCCAATTAATCCAACCCCAAAACACAAAATTAAATTAAGATTACAAAAACGAGGGATGGGTACTATCATATAGTTGACAAAAGAGATGAATCAATATGGCATCCATTTGAGACAAATAATTCTATCAATGATGTTCTTCTTCTTGGTCCTATTTATGTTGATTTCGACAGTGAACCTAAATCTGATTCCAAAGCAGATATTAGAAGTAAGACTTCCTAGCATTGGAATTGCTGGATACCGAACACGGTTGTTTGCCCAAACCAAAGAATACATTACTGCAAGAAATAAATTCAAAAAAAGAAAGCTGCATACATCTTGTTGAACTCGAGAAGACCATTATAAATCATTTAGGTTTCCTTCCCATGCGCTATATTCCAGATTATCTATGCTACTATTGTGACGTTAAAGACACCAAATCCTCCAAAGCCCAACAGAGCAACTCGAATGCTCTCATGTGAATCATTTCCAAATGCTGATATCATAATGTGGTACAAACTTGTTGTAGTCAACACAGAAGACAAAAACAATGCAGACAACTTGGTTTTACTGCTGTTCAGGAATCCTTCCTCTTCTTCAATCATTGTATATTTTACCAAACCGTCACCTACCAAATGTTGAGAAGATGACAAAAGCAAATCTCCAAATAAGTCATATACTTTATGAACAATTACTGCAGGCAAATTTAATACAATATTTTGCGCCGTCGGCTGCTGTGTTAATAAGTTCCTATCCCAGCACACAACGTCAGGTCAGGCAACAAAAATCTGCGTATTACTAGGGCTAAGTGTATAATGAATGAAGAGAATGGTAACGAATTTCCTTCTGGAAACTCTTTCCTTGAAATCTCTAGATTATGCATTTCCATATCTTTCTGTGCTATATCTTGATTCAAGGAGCATACATTATGCAAATAATGAATCTAACCATTTTCTTCGTTCTACTAAATTGTGCCATATTCACTTCCATATACGCACAAATCGAAGTAGATGATTCACTCAATAAATCTGTGCCTTCACAATCTTTTTTTGTGCGCTTTTTGTTCAATTTTCGGTCCCATAGTTTGTGAAATTCGCTGAAAGAAAGGACTACTGTATTGAAAGTGGGAAGTAACATTTGCATTAAATCACAAAGATTTCTTCAAATTGAAATCATTGTTCCACATTTAAATCTTCATTACATGCCCCTTTAACCCTCATGTAGAAACAACTAAGACACACGAGGTATCCTGGATTGCCACAATGTTTAAATCCATCATAAAACAATTCAATGTTACAATTATTGTATATCGCGCATTTTGCACATGCAGCTTCATTGACAGCTGAAAAAAATAATGCAGTATGTATGAAAATTGTGAAGAAACTAAATATGGCGACCAAATATGGCCATGCATGCAACTAAATATATGTCTGCGAAAATGCATGCATATGAATAGTTTCTGTATTATAGTATTCCTCTTTTCCTAGATGTCAAAATCCATAAAAAATCTCACTTCTTCTCATGACACTTGCTTTAAAACTTGCTGAACGCTTGTAGCTACTGGCACCTTAGCTAATGTCTCCATATGTGTTGGGTTCTATATCATTCATCAAAGTACTTGTCTCGATTGGCATTCCAAGATGATTTGTGTCAGTGCTTTCAAAATCGGACAGACCATCATGATTGCTCACGACTGCTGAGTCTTAATCAAAAAAAATTTTAATTCGTTTCTTCATTTATATCAGGCAATGATTTGCCACTTTCCTTGTTCGTATGGTTGGTTTGTACTACTGTGTGAGATTCTCTATGACGAGAGCTATCTTCCCATGTTTTTTAGTTTAGCTTCAATTATCTTGAATTTGTGTGTGAGATTCTGTGTCATAAAAGACGTTTTGGATAATTCTGTCAATATTTTCTTTCATTAATATGTTCTCTGGTTTCAATTTGAGAACCCCTCCCTTCAAATTTTCATTCTCATCTTGAATACTTCCAAGTGTTTCTTGAAGGGATATCACTTCCTCAACTGTCGATAGTAATGAAGCAGAGGGTACAGTCATTATTTCTCATGAATCGAAATTATGAAAAAGTAGCGATTTGATCCTACTTAAAAATATGACAACTTTACTTTTTGTATCTGGACTATCTATTTATGTCATGAAAAAACTTAGACCACTCGTTTTTTTCTGAAAACGTTAAATATTAAAACATGTGTATCAAGAAGAACAACAAAATTGTGCTACAACGACATTAGAAACGTCTAAAACTGGCCTCACAAGTTTGGCGAAATCAACATCATTGTCTTGAAATTTAGACCCTTACGTTTGTTTGTTTGTGTCTGAAATGTTTACGGTGTTTACCATAAGCGGCAGTAGACTGAGCTAGGTCCCGCAGGTTTCACCAGTTCCTCATTTGCTACAGGCATGTGGACGGCGTTCAAGTTACTTTATCACCGTTAGGTGTTTCGCGAGAGGACCGATTTAGACCCTTATGTAAATCCAATCATTTCATAACAATGAAGTTTATTTGATTTTTTAGCTAAATTGAACAAATCAAAAGCTCATGTCAGCAGTCGGAATCCATGAGCATTGAATGGTTAGAAATAAATAGTTGTCAAATGAAAATTAACCATACACTCAATTTCACTATTTTAATCATCGTTTTATTAATTTTTACCCTTTTACTTTAAATGAAAAAGTGGTCATTTCATCGTCGAATATTCCTCTTAAATAGGTAAGAAAAGTATTCCGGTGGGGGCGTATCACTTCTAATTGATATCACAGTGTATATATATGCTGATTTAGTGTAACAATGTCATTGATACTGATGATTGTTTGTGCCCAGATTGAATTGATGTTGTGGCTAAATAGTCGAATGTCACCATACAATGTATTTGTCAAACAATGTGAACTAGGAGTACATGTCAAATGATAAAGTTTATTGCAGAAAGTGAATTGAAAAGAAAATACAACAAGAAAATAGTTGATTCCCTAAATTTCGTACAAAAATTAGCAATAATCATTACAAGTGTATCTATTTTGAATGTGATCATGTTGCAATAGAATTATTGTGAAATTTATTTTTTCAAGTTCTGTATGCTTGTGGACAAATCATGTAAAATAGTATCATAACATAACATAACATAACATAACTCATGGATTAAATTTAATTTATTAATAAATAGTATTTGTCCCTATTGGACTTTTTCTCGGGTCGCATCTGCGACACGACTTTCAAGATACGGTAATCTTGTTATTATATTCTATCTGAGTGTGGTACTTATTTTGTTTTGTTTATATTTATTGACGTGTTTACCTTTTTTTGGGTAACGAATGATCGAAAACTGATTGATTCTTTGTAAAAGCATAACCTATATAAAGTGCAATATTTGAGGAATATGGTACCCCAAAGTACATCAAAAGAGATTTGTTTACTTTTAACACAATCTCCTATTCTCTGACCTCTGAAGGTCTTTTTCTTCTTCTTTGATTGTTATTTCTTGTGGTATATTCTCCTTTTGTTGATCTTCATTTCCTTCTTGATTCAAAAATTGGAAATAAATTGCTTGGAGCTTTCTTTGATGACGAAGTAGAAACCAGCATAAATATCCAATTATGATACCAAAGAGTACCAGAGTTGATATATAGATCGGAACATACACGTTTCCTCCTGTCATCCCTGAAACCTCATTTGCAATCTTTATTGAATCTAAAATCAAACCAGTATAGCCCAAAAAGGTGACCAAAAATAGTTCACTAATGATGCCCACCACTACCAGTGGAATAAAAGATATTATATTCAAGGTTACCCATCGAAACCATTCATCATGACCGCTGGTTATACCTATCGCAAAAATGGTACTTATAAAGAATACTAAACCAACAAACTCCATGCTCCAATTGTACGTTTCCTTATCGACTTTTTGAACGCTGTGCATAAAAAATAAGAGCCAAAAAGCTGAACAGCTTGATAGACTCAAACATAACCAAATAGATATGCTTGAATGTCCCAAATCTGGGTGAATTAAGGAAAGAATGGATATGATAACTGAGTTTAAACCACTGTAAAATGTAATCCCCATGGTTGGAATAACTTTCTCTTTCCTCTTCCAGCTAATCATGGAAACCAATATCATGGGTAAAGCACTGAAAAAGAGATTTCGGATTGATCTTTGCTTTACAATAACGCTTTTTTCACAATTTTGATTTTTTGCTCCATCCCCAAAACTACTATATTCGTTCAGAATTTCAAGTCTTTCAATCATAGTTATTGGATCAATAGAATAAATGGCCTTTCTATAGTATCCATCAAGCAATGCATTGCATATTATCCAAACTTTCATTTGTTGTAAATCTGCAAATATATGACGTGGATCAACAATGGAAACATTTTTTGTCGAGCGAAATGTTTCACCATCATCTGAGCACATCACGACTTGTGCAATATATTGATAATTTTTCACTTGCGTAACATTAATCGTGTCTTCGGAGGGAGTATCTCCAGCAATAAGGCATTTGGTGTTTTCTAATATTGATACGAATTCACTAGGCGTAGACGATCCTGAGTGCGAAAGTAATTCTGGGATGCGATCGTTCGCAGATATTCTCCACAATTTCCAAAAATTGCTTCCAGACTCATTTATTTCGCTTTCTATTCCACTAAATATTGTAACTCCCGATGTAGGGAAATACGCAAAAGAAGGTATTGAAGGAATTGATTCAATATCTTGTTTCGCCCACTCTCTCACATTTTGGGGAAGGATGGAAATCAAGTCATTCCAAACTTCGTATGTTGAACCATTTTTGCAACGAAAAGGGGTAAATGAAATGAGAAGTCCTGAACATCCGATTGATAATACTCCCAGTGCATAAGTTAGATGGAATAACGATTTGCTCCATCTGATTTTCTTTTTTACATTGGTATTTGCAGAAGCTATTGTGTTTTTGTCACCTTTGACAAAGTTATCTTCTATTAGAAATGCTATGACAAAGAGAACGAAAGTGTGGACGCATGAGAAGATAACTCCTAATATCCAATATTTTCCTATGCACCAAAATACAAATGTCTACATTATATAAACGAATAACAAAAAATTAAGTACAATCATTATGAATTCGTAAAAAGTGAAAGGAAAATACCTTACCAGAAATCCTGCATTAATAAGGATCGAGCCTAGATATGCTAAAAGTGTCGGCTGATAACAATTCATTTATTTGCATCAAAAGTGTCTTGATCCTTGTTGAGTTCCATTAATTCAATTATTTATGTTTCAAAACCGGGGAATAAAAATATTTTGGTTTCAATTTGATGATGATGCTAGTTGCACAAGCCTATAAAAGATCAAAATTAAAATTGATTTTTACTCTGTACTAACAACCCCATTTTCCAAAGCATCTCTCAACTGTCCCTCCCATCAACATTGCCTTATCTTCATCTTTATCAACCCATTCACCTACTACGTCTACTGCACCTTTGTATCCATTAGTCGTTTCCAAAACAAAGGGGAAATCAGTACCAAACATCATTCGATCAGCACCAAAGGTTTCTAATAGCGGCAAGAATCTTTCTTTTTTTACTTCCTCATAAGGAAAACTACTAGTATCAGACGCAACCCGAAAGAGAGCTGAAATTTTTATAAAAACGTTAGGGTATTTGTTTAGGGCCAAAAGATCCTTAAAGTTTTTATCCCCCTGCTCATCTCCAAGTTTGGTAAATCCAAGATGGTCCAAAATAACTATTGTTTCGGGAGAGTAATTAACCAACTTTTCGATATCTTGCAAATGCAAATGCAGTCCTTTGAAGCACATTATTCCTACAGGCATATTTAACTCACCGCATCTTAATAATTGATACGGGGAGTGAAAATGTTAGGTATTTTAGGGAACACAGAAAATAGAAACGATAAAATAGTTTTGATTCGCTTTACCTCTTGAAGACTTCTGATCCAACACTATTTGACATTTCTTCACCTTCTGACCACAAGTATGGATTGTAGCGCACTCCAACAAAACCAAGAGCTTTTAGTTCCTCCAATTTTGCCAAAGCTGTATCCAAATCCATAGAAGGATCATGCAACATCATTCCTTTGAATTTATCAGGGTGTTCTTTGAGAGCGTTTGCAACATATGAATGATCAAATTTATGATTAATTGGTTGAACAATTAAGCTTCCTTGCACATTTGCATCATTCATTGTTTCTAAAAGAGCATTTAAAGATGCTTTCGTTTCAAGATTAGCTGGAGGTTCTTGAGATGGAAAATAAGGGAATTTTGCGGCTTCCTCAGGTGTTGCCCATACGTGCAAGTGAGAATCAATAGTTTTCATAGGCAAAATTAAGGCTGATGCAGAATATTTATTAGTCAAAATAAGACTTTGAAGTCTCAATGAGGCGAGGAAAAACTGTCGACGAGATGGTAAACGCATAAGGTTAGAAAGTCAACGCTGATTAATTTTTGTGAGAGAAAACCGTACATCCAATATCGCTCACAAATTATCACTCATACTCATCCAAACGTACTTTGGAGAAAGATCCTTGGAATAGGAGTAGTTCGTATGTTTCGAACGTAGTGCTCCATAGTGTGTTCAGACACATGTTTACATTATTTTTTCTCTTCTTTTTGGCGTTCTCAACAGCTC
>Ga0115008_10001902_pt1 | contig 17223 bp, 13 predicted proteins | sample FraStrMetagenome_FD_87164 | JGI IMG/M metagenome (GOLD analysis project Ga0115008, IMG submission 87164) | Marine eukaryotic phytoplankton communities from Arctic Ocean - Fram Strait ARC3M Metagenome | ecosystem: Environmental > Aquatic > Marine > Oceanic | place: Fram Strait | collected...
ACCGAATATATTGTTATCTACATGTCAACTGTGTACGAACATCGCACAGGAAATTCTTCCCCTTCGCATGGCACACACACACACACACACACACACACACACACACACACACACACACACACACACACACACACACACACACATACACACACGAAGACGAACTCCTTTATGCCTTTGACTTTTGACACACACACACACTTCACCCTCACACTCAACTCTGCAACCTACGACGACACTACGACTCACTCATCTTCCGCATATATATATATACACGACGCTTATACCATACCATACCATATAATATACACACAACAACCCACTCCCTCTATACAATCATGACCATGAGGATGAGGAGGATGAGGAGGATGAGCAAGAGGGCTAGAATATTCTATACGGTCACATTCCTGTTGAGCATTGCAACTTCCTCGGTCTCGTCCTTGTTTACGTTTTCTCCATTTCTTCTTCCTCGTCGCAACTCCAACTTCAACTCGAACTTCAACCCAACAACAACACCAACACGCCTCCAATCCACCGCATTGGAAGCAGGAAACTTTACCCAACGACGATCCTCGGGATACATTACCGGACCTACAGGATATTCGATTGGATTTCGAGATGTGGACGATCGAAAGGCCAAGGATTGGTTGCGAAAGGAGCGGCAACGGGAGCATGATGAGGATGGGTATGCGTCTATGCTAAGGCGGAAGAATACGCTGTTGCGGAAGGTTACGAGGCCGTTTCGGAGGATTAAGCGGAAGATTATTGCGCCGAATGAGCCTGGGACGTTGATTCTTGTGCGGCATGGGGAGAGTACGTGGAATGCGAATAAGACGTTTACGGGGTGGGCCAATCCGGATTTGAGTGAGCGTGGTTATAGGGAGATTGAGCATGCGGCGCGGCTTTTGTTGGAGGGTGGGTATAATGTAGATGTGGTGTTTACGTCTCGGTTAAATAGGGCGATTCGATCTTCGTGGCTGTTGTTGAATGAATTGAATGAGGTTTTTATTCCAGTGTTTAAGAGTTGGCGTCTGAATGAGCGTCATTATGGAGCGTTGACTGGTTTGTCGAAACCTGAGACTGCAGAAAAATTAGGAGTGGAGTTGGTGCAATCATGGAGGGGGTCATTGCGCTCGAGGCCACCTGCAATGAATTCGGAGCATATGTATTGGCCTGGTAAAGAGCGGAAGTATCTTGACCTTATGGCGGAACAACTTCCTGCGAGTGAATCTCTTATGGACTGCATGGAGAGAACACGTCCTGTCTTTGAAGATAAAATATTGTACGAGCTTCAGAGAGGACGAAACGTAATGGTTGTTGCTCATGCCAACACACTTCGTGGTCTTGTAAAGATTATTGACAATTTAGGCGATGATGAAATCCAAGAAATTTCAATTCCTACTGGTATCCCGGTGATTTATAAATTCGGTCGTGATATGAAGCCAATTGCTCCAAACGGAAACAGACAAACGGCATTTCAAGTCCATATGAAAGGAATGTTTTTGGAAAAACCTGGTCTTCTTAAGGAAGGTTTAAAACTAGAGGAAGAGTGGTCTGCAACCGTACCTGGTTACAACTCTACGATGAACCGTAATCTGCGTTCAATGACAGCACTTGAGAGATCGTTGACAAAGTTAGAAGCTGAGCGTGCATTAGGTGACTGGGCTGGTCAGTTTGTAGCTGCTGACGGATCGATCGAAGATGATGGGGGAGACGGAAATATGGGCAAAGGAATACGCTTGGTAAACGAAGATAAAGTTTGGGCGCAAGGCTTGCATGACCTCGAGGAAGGCCAAGGTTTCGATCCTGACTCAACTTCATTCAAGAGGTCAAATGATGCGTCCGATTATGATAACCAAGAGGAAGTTGTTGTTCAAACGATCCGTGCATCAAACCCTTGTATACGTCCGCTGCCGACCGTCATTAATATCCCGGATACAGACACAAGGACAATTGGTAGTGTTCCAATAAGGAAAGATGCTGTCATTGTGATGATAAGGCATGGTAAGACTGAGCACAATAAGCTTGGATTGTTTACCGGCTGGGAAGACGTTCCGTTAGCCGCTGATGGCGTAACTGAGGCAAAAGAAGCAGGAAAATTGTTAAAGAAGCACGGATTTGAATTCGATGTGGTGGTAGGTATTAAAAGCAATTGTGCACGCGAAGCAACATCGCTAAGTGGAACAAATCTCTTATTTCTTTTTTTTGTTAAATCTTCATAATCACAGTACACTAGTTGGTTATCGAGGGCAATCGAAACAGCATGGTAAGGATGTCATGTGTATAACTTTGTGTTTGCTACCATATTCATTTGTTTCGGGAAATAGGTATGTCATGGATGAGATGGATTGCCTTTGGTTACCCATAATAAAGAGCTGGTAAGGAGTTATGTAAAAAGGGAGAAGTATAATAATTTTCATCGTGCCTAATATTACCTCTATATATACGAAGGAGGCTAAATGAAAGAATGTATGGGGGTAGGTCCAAGTCCAACTTCAAGTGATTATTGCATTAAATCTAACATTTAGCGTTTTCAACTTCGAACTCGAAAGGTTTAACGGGACAGAGTAAAAAGGCAATCGCTCAGAAGTATGGTGATCAGCAGTTTAAAGCATGGAGGTGAGTTGTTAGATCACATCATTCGCCCCGTTTACCCCCTAAATTTTGCATTTGTGAAACGTCGAATGAAATCTCATAAACAGGAGAGGATATAAAGTTAAGCCCCCTGCTGTATCTTCCTTCTCGCAACATTACCCTGGAAATGATAAGCGCTATAGTAAATACCTAAGGGATGTGCGAATATCACTTCGTGAATCTCTGATCCGCTCAATCGAATGTGGAAAATTTACTAAGGCGAGAAAGTTTCCCAAGTCGGAATCATTGCATGACTGCATGGCGCGCACTATTCCTTACTTTACAGAATTTATCGTACCAGAAGCTATTAACAATGGAAAACGAGTTCTAATTTCGAGTAGTGAAAATGCGATTCGTGGTCTCCTTATGCATTTATGTGAAATTCCAGGTAAATATGTAATTTATGTTCTAGTATATAAACATATTTCTTATTCCCTCTTCACAACTTATAGAGGATAAAATAACGGATTTGGAGATTCCAAATGGTCTCCCACTCATTTTTGATGTGAAATCAAAATGTATTAAACTACTCGATGATGGAACAGGGGATGATCCTCTAAAGAAGTATAATTTTGGCAGCGCGGCGCCATACTTGTTCAGGCCATGTGAAACAGAAGATGGTCCTGATGAGGTAAGATTTAAAAAGTTAATTATTCGGATATTTCTTATGTTTGTGTCGATCGGGTTCGTTTCCTCACATCTTTCATAAAAACGTCATACTACACTTAGGAATGCGATATTAGGTGGATGATTGATCCAACTTCAGTTTACTCGGATGAAAGTATTAATGTAGCTGAGTTCATAGGAAGACCGAAAATCGACGCAATGACAGCTTCTAAGCAAAGTGAAAAATCTGCAGAGAAAACTCCTTCCGTTTAATCTTTGTTGACCATTATATGCTAGAATTCTCTCTATACAGACTCCAATCTATTAACAATTTTTTAATTTGACATATTGACCTCGCGAAGTCGTTTCAGTTTGTCGGTGGGAACGTCGTACGATACGTCGACGAAATTCCTGTGCGAAGTAGTAAGAGTAGCAAAGTATTATCAAATGACAACACACTGAATGAAGATTTTGTATTTATTTGAACCAAGTTGCATTCTTCCAGAGACCAAAAATCTTTCATTGATGACTAACGTAGTGAATACACTTTAACCTTTTTTGCGGTCTGATTTCTATACTTTGTCCATTCGTTCATTTTGGACCGAATCAGCTGATTCCTATTCCAACTCGTAGTGGAATTTAATTTAAGATCTTGCATATAGCATATCACTTCTGAATGGTGAACTATACGTACTGGATTGAAAATACTACCAATTGGTAGCGACTGGGGTATTGATTTGTAACTATTTTTGGTCTTCAGCACCGGGCTATCCTACCAGTAGTATGTTACCCCTTCTATAGATCTATATGTATTAATATATTTATCAGCAGTAGCCAACATATCACAGTGCACGTATGAATTTTATCTAACTCTGAACATGACGAGCACCGCTGGTTTTACTTCTTGTGCTAGTGATGAGTTGTGATGCTATCTACGCCCAAAATTGGTCTAAATTTGTAAGAACTTCACATGTCAGTTCAGTTCAGCACAATTCACATCTCTCAATGTAAAACAAAATTGAATGAGCAAAATTAGCCATCTATCTGGGTAAATAAATATGTGCAATATGTCGAAGTTCGGATATCGATATAGCGCGCAATGCGGTTCTTGCCCTCCCTTCTGTTGTTCCTCAACTCTTCCAAGGGCGCACTTTTCATGTACACGCACCACACAAACATTTTGTGGAAAAAGAAGAAAACATTTCATAAAACTCAATAGAGAGAGCATTATCTGGAACTGGAACTGGAACTGTTTAATTACTCTTGCAATTTACAGGCAATTGAGAGAAGGTTCCTGTGATATTTAAGAACAAAGTAATTTTGAATATGACAGAAATACCGTCATGGTGCCTTACGACGTCAGAGGATCATCTACAACCGTCAGCCCTGAAATTTCTCAATAGCTTGGATGTGTATTCGGTTCATCCTTCGTGTTCGAATTTAGACGGGATTGCGACGACGGTACCATCAGTAGAAATGCCATATACTCCACTCCAATCAATTGTGACATTTATCTGTCAAGTTGTCCCTCCGCTGGCTGCCATGGGAGAATTGTGGTTAAGGTTGTTTGCAGGCTTTATCGCTCCTTCCGTGCTGGCGTACCTCCTCATTCTCGTGATTAATAATACAAGTAACGGTGTGAACGAAAGCTCGCCTGCACGATTTCGATTGACACTTATTTGTGGCGTTTCAAGTGCTAGTGCTATACTGACAGATGCACTTTATGTTCAAGAATACGGACGTTCACTTGGAGCTGGAATGTTGTTTGGGATTCTTCTTTTAGTTGTGAAAGTTCAACGAATGGTAGACCGTAACAAATTGCATTTGGCATACCGGTTGCCATTAACGTACAAAGTATCCTTAGTCGGTATAGTCTCTCTTGTAATAACCGCTATCGTAAACGATTTATCTGGATCAATTAGTGGTATCGACATTCCCGACATTCGACCAGGCATATACTTTGACCAAGAAAACAGGGCGGTCTCTAGTTTAGTAGAGAATTGGAAAATAAAAAGTGAAGTGTCGCTGAACTATGACAAAGAAGCTGGCAGTACTCAGTGGTTGATAACTGGGGATAGCAGAACTGGCATTCCATTCTTGATTAACCCAGCACCATCACCACAATATGTGCGACGATGGGTAAAAGTTCCTGAAGACAATGAGGCCGTTGCTATTGATGTTGCATTTCCACCAGATGGTTCACACAGTAAAAGTAGTCCTGTCTTCATTGTCTTACATGGGCTGAATGGTGGAAGTTCCGAAGATTATATTCGAGAATTTGTCTTTCGTGAGACGAGGAAGGGGTCAACCGTTTGTGTGATGATTGCGAGAGGGCTTATGGACACTCCCATCCTTGGAGAAAACGTATTTCATGGTGCACGCATCACTGATATAGCTGCAACTGCGAAGACACTGAAGCTGGCATTAGGGAAGAAGCAAACTCTCGCGGGGGCTGGTTTTTCTATGGGTGCTATTATTCTAGCAAATTATGTTTCTAGATCTGGTATCTTTTGTGATCTTGATGTTGCAGTTGTTATCAGTGGTGGTTTGGATATGCGAGCACAAGAGAAGTTTTTTAGAAGCATGCGCCTATGGCAACCTATGCTTGCAGAAACAGCAAGAACTATTTTACTTGGGAAGTTTATTGATAAGTATCAAAAACGACTTAGCGACGAAGATCTTTTACAACTTCTCCGCGCGCCTGATATTTACAACATCGACATTTATGGTATTTCACGCTATAATAATTTTAATGGAGTTTTGGATTATTACAATTCAATGAGTGCTCTAGGGGATTCTGTCGAGATTGATGGGAACGGGTTGCTACAAGGCCGAATTAACAATGTTCACGTACCTCTTTGTGTCATTCACGCTTTGGACGATCCTTTGATCACTTGGCGTACTTTAGGACGCCCAGATTCTGTTGTTAAAAGTAGCAATGGCAACGTTGTGATGCTCCTTACTCAAGGAGGAGGTAAGGTAAACGCTGAACACAATTGAATGCGCCATTTCTCTCACATATCTTTTTTTAAAGGTCATGTTGGTTGGCCGCTATCACTTAATCCTCGAGAACATGGATGGAAATGGATGAATGAAGCTACAGCTTCTTTCGTCAGATCATTTGATGAAACTAAAAGGATCCGTAAAAAATGGCGATAAGTATTACGTAGCTATTCAAAATTAATATAACAGCATTCTACACTACACGTCAAAGTTAAAAATGACGATAGGCTTTACGCAATACTGAGGAAGCTGTTGTAAAGTCAAATACGTCTTGCCTTCAACACATCACCTGTTATCATAATACCTTTTGAGAACAGCCAAGATATACCAGTTATACGACAGTTCTCTCTTGGGCGAATATTTCAACTCGTTCTTCATTTTTCTATTAAGGCACCAACAAACAATAGTAGAAGTTAACAAAATAAAAGCAATACAGACAAATTCATGACAGCTCCCAGGTATGTGTGGTGCGATCCAAGTGCTTTTACCAAAAAAATACTATTCCAGAGCAGGAAACAGCGTATCTGATGTTTATGATAAAGAATTAATCACAAAATGATAGAAAAATGTATGTTGGTTCATAATCCAAACTATTCTTCTCAAACATGATTAGGAGGTCGAACATAGAAAACCAGTCGAAGAAAAGAGAAAGATAAACTGACAAACATACCATCACAACGCAATATCAGATTTGATTTGTCGGATATTCCGATAGTGATCGTTGCAAGGCATAATTGAACAATCATTAAGATATATAAACGTTGACTTGTTCTCGTGATCTCCTTATGAAGCGCAAACTCGTATGTTTGGAAATGATTGAATCTACTTTTAATCTTCCATGAACAAAGAAGCCAAGCCAAAATTTGTCTGACATTCAATACATTGCTCATCATGGACGAGGAGATGATATATAAAGCTTACAGTGAAAAGTTATAAATTGATGGACTCTTTGCCGGGAATGTTCGATATGGCCGATACTCATTAGCCCATAACATATGTTAAGCAGGCAAATCTCGTAATCGGTGAATAGTATTAAGACTCTGGAGGGATTGTTTGCCGTGTAAAGCGGAAGTATCTTGTCTCGAAAATTACTCATAGTCAACATAAAACAAAAATTATTCCGAAATCAGTGAAACTCAGTTTGCCGAGTTTACGCTCAAATATCTATTAGGATTAAATCTTCTAGCATATTACAATAAATCATCGATAACATTGACTCGGTATTACGCAAAAATGCGGGTGGGCAGGATCTTTTCGAATGTATTTATGTACCTTAGATACCTCAAGAGAATTAAACCTTCTGTCCAATAAGCCATACACACCGGGTGGTTGACGCATTTATTTTGAATTATCTTTCTTCGGTGCGTAGCCTAGAGAACGAGCTATTGAAGGGACGATCGATACTGTCACAATAAGTCTCAAAGGCTCCGTGAATTTCGTTCCTTAAAAATCAAGGATGACAATTAACGTGTAAGATCTACGAGTATGTGAAACTAAACCAGAAAGACAGCATTTCACATACCTATCCAGGCTACTCCTAAATTGACGAGCGAAGGGTTGTTTTCAATTTTTGGAATAAAGGGCCTCAAATGAGAATATCCATCAAGGAACTTTATCACAATTTTCGCTAACTCGGCAGGAGTTGCGACGATACTGTCTTCCTCGTCTTCCAATACAGCCTCAGCAGCCTGTTCACCTTCATTCAAGAAAATAGTTGGATCAATCCAACCCGAATCAATACCCATATAGAGCGAAGCGAGGGTTGCTACATAAACAGAAGCATACGTAGGTACAAAAACATAACCATATCTATTCAGCAGCAATCTTCCCTTCTGAGAATAAGTCATAGTCGAAAATTCCTTCTCATCATTTTTTTCGTCCCCTTCTCGCTGTTCCTCCTGTCGCGAGTTGAATTTAACATTGCCCGAACTAAAACATCGAACTTTCAACAAATTCAAAGAAGACCCCTCAACATTCTGTAATCTTGATCTAAAAATTAGTTTCTGACGATGATGTACCGACAAAGCATACGAACCCTGCCGCACCATTTTACTCCCTTGTTTTTCAATAGCATTGACACACGAATTCAATATCAGCCTCATTCCTCTATCTTGTAGGTAGTGCCGCGTAACGTTATTGCATGATATCGTTCAAAAGGAAGGATGTCAAAAGTTAAATACCGGTATTTTGAACTACAGCAGTACTGATATATGTTTTCGGCAAGAGCTATTGGAAACGAAAGAGAGGGAGAAAAAAGGGAAGAGAATGATGATGTGTTCAGCTTTCGAGATTCGCTGAAAGTTCGGATGCTGATAAAGATTGGATGGTCATGATTCGTCCTCTGACCGGACTCAACTTCGCTTCCACCGAATCTGTGACCGTACACTGTACACGACACCGTAACCACAACCACACAATCATACCTGGTACAAGAGTAGAAGTTAATAAAAGAAAAGCATACAGTTTGAAATAAATTATATTTTGTTCTAGACGGTACGAGCTCATCAACAATCCACACTCTCTTCTTACATGTATTCATACCTGTGGGCAATTGGCCGTTGATCGCCATCGTTGTTGTAAAGCTTGGTGGATAATCAGCACAGCAGCTGCAGCTCATAAGACATTATTTGCTGATAAATCAGTAGTAATTGTATATCATCCAATGTCATTACAGGTTACATAAGTATGCCTCGCACAGCCCTAATATTCGGGGTGGCCAACCAACGATCTTTGGCGTGGGCGAGTACTTTGTCTCTTTTACGGAATGAAGTGGTGGATCGTGTCATCGTAACGGCGAAAAGTGAGCGTCAGGCGGATGGTGTTCAAAAGTTGGTGGAATCGTCTTTTTCTTCGTCATCGAGTAATAATGAGCTTCCCGTACAAGTTGGCGTGTGCGATGTGAGTAGCGCAGAGAGCAAGGCTTCGTTTTTCGATGACGCGTTGCCAAAGTTTTTGGATGGTGATTCTATAGGATGCATGGTGCACAGCATAGCGTACGCCCCAGTCGAAGCGATGAAATGTAAGGAGGGCGAACTTGGTATTTTGAACTTGTCAAGTGATGCGTTTCGTGTGGCACATGATGTTTCTGCTTATTCTCTCATTGAACTTTCTCGACGTTCGCTAGCGCATATGGCAAAACCGGGAAGTATTGTGACGTTAAGCTATTTGGGAGCTCAGCGCGCCGTGCCGAATTATAATGTTATGGGTCCTGCAAAAGCTTCATTAGAGGCTCTTGTAAGAGGCTTAGCGATGGAATTAGGTGACAGTCATCACAACATTCGAGTGAACTGTGTGTCGGCAGGTCCTGTAAATACGCTTGCTGCCCGAGGTATAAGAGATTTCGCTTCTATGAAAGCGGATGTTCTTGAGCGTGCACCGCTACGCCGAAATGTAACTTCAGAGGAAGTAGGAAATGCAGTTTCGTTTCTTTCATCTGATCTTTCGAGCGGAATTACTGGGCAAACCATATACGTTGATTGCGGCTATGGAATGATTGCAGGCATGCAGTCATGAAGTATTGTAGGTAAGTGATTCTCAAGTGAAAAGTTTTCAAGGCTTTGTCTCTTTATGATGCCTTTTCCATGCTAATTCTGAATACAATGTGGATCAATTATATAATTCCTGAAAGAAACAAATAGTTTGAATCATTTCTTTTATGAAGTCATACATTGAAACTCATTTCCCTTTTTTGTTATGTATCTTTACTTGAATCTCCTTACTAGAAAGGATATGGATTTATTTGCTTACAACTTGTCCATGAATATTGATTACCTCTAAAGAAATCATGTTGGTTTTGATTTATGATCTACCGGTACCTTTTATTCGTAAATTGTGCTTGAACAAATCGCACAATATGCAGCCGTTATTCATTTGCAGCCGTTTCAAGGTGCATATCTAGATCAAGTTGTCTTGTCAAACGTAACTACCACGTGCCTAGATTGATTTTTGGCTAGGTTGTCAATTCAGGTTTCGTCTGTCATGGTCCCCTGCTAACCTATCTACATGAAATACATCTAAAATCATGAATAATGTATCCTAATTAATACATAGAAGTATATTCATGTAAAGGATATGGTAGATTGGCAACCCACCCAAAATCCCACTTGAAACTGATTTGTTGGAGTGAAACAACCAATATAAATCACAACATGACAAAATCCAAAAAATTTCGGGAGCTGTAGAACGTACAGTGGGCTGGCAATGCACCTAAAAGAGTAGAAGTTAATAAAATAAAAGCATACAGTTTAAAAAAAATATGTTTCGCTCATATTACAAGAATTGATACTCCTCCTCTCTGGAAATAGCGACTGATAAAGAGGACGAGTTCTCACTTCTCACATATACCCCTCATATTTCGTATAGTGTTACAAACCGTTTTACGAGCGTACAGTTGAAAGAATTCCCACTCATAACTGGATTGTAGGGGCGAAGAGACCACTATTCATTACACTGCATGTCCAACAATATCCAAAAATGGAGAACTGACAGCTGGGAAAAATTTATCAGGTTTATCTAAATGATAACAAACATTACTGATTCTGTCTTATTCGGATTCTTTGAAAATTATCCCGTGTAGTCGAGGGCATAAGCATGGAACTCTTGAACTGAGTGCAAATTGTATCTTTACCACTTTCTTCTTTTCTAATCTGCTCCACAAATTTTCCAGCGTTCCTAACCCTCTTCGCAAATTGCTTTGCAGCTTTGCATATAGATTCAAGCAATTCGTCATTTCGAACCAAAGCGTTTCTCTCTGCGGTTTTTATTAAAATCAAAGCTATGTCAATTTCTCCCGCAAAGACATAGTTATATGCTTCATTAACAGTACACTGGCCAGCGAGGTGTTCATCATTGAGAGCCAATGCGACCTGCCTCTGATATCTTGCTAGAAGGATTGCCGTTTCCAAATACCTGCAGAGAAAATATCCACCACCAAGAGTAGCTATGTAGGCATTTAAAGATCCCAGTCGTATCAGTTTATTTTCAAGGCGAACCAACGCAGAAGTCCAAATTCGCTCTTGATCGAGAGAAGCGCAGAGTGAAGGAGGCACGAGTAGAATATCCAACCGATTTCCACATACTATATTCCTCACTTTACAATTCAACGGCTCTTCAAATACTATCCGACGCGAAATAGCATACCCCTCAAGATTCCCTTGCATACGTTCCTTTATTGTATGAACATGACGTTGAATGCCCTTCCTCGATTCTTTTGTCGGATCACGACCGCTCGAATATATCAGACCAAGCAAACATAGGATCATGCACTTGGCATAATCACATTTCAATACATCATCAACTGTATCAGCTTCATCTACGCATTCACCATTCTTTTCAGCATCATCATCATCGATATTCCAAGTTCTCGTTCGAAACACATTTCGTCGTACGAGGAGTGGAACTAAACATCTCCACATACACCCATCTCCATGACATTTCACTACACCTTCCTTACTCGACGTCGACTTTGACTTTTTTTCTTTCATTAATTGTATTATATTTCCCAACGCAGAGCAATGTCGTGGTACATGTACGTGTACGGATACGGATTCAAGGATATCATATTTGTTTCTGTTGGTGCTTGTATACTTGGTTACCATACTCTGTTTAATAATTTACGATTATTATTTTATATTATTTTGTGAGATTGTTACTTGTTACCTCTGTTTCTCCTCACTCCTCCTCACGTGTCGTTGTGTAATTTACATGCGCATGCCGGTGCACCGATATTCTCCTTACATATATATATATGTCCTTCGAAAGCCAAAAAAAATAAAAAATACGCATAAATGTACATTACTATTATACGACGATGTAAGTATTTGACATTTTCTTGATTTGGACGACATATCTGTATCTGTGTCTGTGTGTGAATTGAGATATGGAGAATGGAGACGCAAAAAGCAAAAACATCACCATTCTATTACTATCACACAAAACCACATTATATTTATTATACCGAAAACCAATATTCAAACATTGCTATAATCTTATAGAAATAGAATATGAGTGCGGACACGAGTTTAGATTCATGTAAAATATTTGTTGGTGGCCTGTCATGGCAGACGACCGAAGAATCACTACGATACCACTTTGAGCAGTTTGGAACTGTGGTCAGTGTCGAAGTTATGCGAGATAGAGTCACTGGTGATCCACGTGGTTTTGCATTTGTTGTCTTTAGCGAAGAAAGTATTGTTGATTTGGTGATGTCCGAGAGAAGGCATGAAATAAATCATAAGGTTGTTGATGTGAAGCGGGCACAGGCACGAGGGTTGGCGCCGCCTTCCATTCATGCAGATAAAGATGGTAATCCCAAAGCCTCACAGTCGCATGAGGCTAAAAAACGTTCCATGATGACACCGGAAATGCTTCAAAATAAGATTTTTGTTGGTGGTGAGGCGATATAATTGTGAATCGTGATAAATTCAATACACATATCTAACTTATACATACACTGTTTTCTTTATGCCAACGGTGGCGAAAAGGTCTGCCGCTCGATTTGGACAAGGATGGTTTACAAAGGTTTTTCGAGGAGTTTGGTCCTGTCGTTGACTCTATCGTCATGGTTGATCAAAATACGAAAAGATCACGAGGCTTTGGTTTTGTTACTTTTGAAGATGGGACTGGTGGTAAGTTATGGTATCTTTTACCTTCTATTTACATATTTTTGTTTTGTCTTATTTTTCTTTCGTACAATGTCAGCTGCGCAAAAGGCTCTAGCAGCGCAGCCATTATACATTAACTCGAAGTACGTGGAGTTGAAATTAGCCCAACCTAAAGAGAATATTTCGGGAGTAGGCAAAGGTCTTAGAAATCCGGAGCTTCTTAAAAGAACTGGATCGAGTTCACAATCTGGAGGTGAATTCTCCGGGCTCGCCACCTCATACGGTCGGTCTGGTTGGAAGGTAACGATTGAATTTTGTTAATCGCTGAAACTCGAAAATTATGTTTTATAATTATTTCATGAATTTCATGTCTATAGGCTGGATTTGGATCTTATGCATTTGGGAAATGTGGATGGAACATCGAGGGCTGGGATGAAGGTAAAGATCCTGAACATTCAGGGTTTTCTTTTCAAATGATTAGGGAACAATACTCAGAACCAAATAGGAAACGAGCTCGAATCAATTAATAACTTATGTGCACAAAATCAGTCTTTGCGGTGCTTGATGTCAAGAAGCGATCGAGTCGATCGCTGAGTTTGAAATTACTGAAATTTCCCTGTCGGTGCATCACTTCCAAAAAATCTAGAATTGTAATTCTAAACAATATGGGCGCAAATTTTGAAACGCCATAATGTGTGTTCGACAAACCATGAAAGCTTTGCAGCACCATGTCGACAGACCTGTCGAAGCTCGTAACGATGATGACGATCATACATGTAGATTATGTTTGTTACTCTATAATGTATATGCATCATGTAATAGCAAAAAATAGCAAATAGCAAAAATACATACCTTTACTACTTAACCGATATATAAATAAATTAGTGGCCGTCCAAAACATCTCTCCGGCTCTCCGTTCCACAAAACGAAATCCAAGCAGCACAGCAGCATAGCACATCACAGCACAGGTCCTATTGCATTTCCTCACATCAAACCAAAATTCACGTACCGTAAGCAAACACCACAACACCTAAGATTACAATAATCCCATACAACAATCAATCATGGTGCGAGTTTTCATAAAAGGAGGCATATGGAAAAACAGTGAAGATGAAATCCTCAAGGCTGCCGTAATGAAGTACGGCAAACAGCAATGGGCACGTGTAGCCTCGTTGCTGAACCGAAAGAGTGCCAAACAGTGTAAGGCACGTTGGGTGGAATGGCTCGATCCTTCTGTGAAAAAGATTGAATGGTCGCGTGAAGAGGAGGAAAAATTATTGCATTTGGCGAAACTTATGCCATCTCAATGGAGAAGCATTGGACCGCTTGTGGGACGTACTGCGACGCAATGTCAGGAAAAGTATGAGCAGTTGCTCGATGCTGCTGCTTCTGGTGGTGGAGAGGGTGGTGATAATGATCCTAGTAATGTGCGTAGGTTAAAGCCTGGTGAGATTGATGCTCATCCGGAGACGAAACCGGCTCGTCCGGATCCAATCGATATGGACGAAGATGAGATTGAGATGCTTCAGGAAGCAAGGGCAAGATTGGCGAATACTCAAGGAAAAAAAGCAAAGCGTAAACAGCGTGACAAAATGTTGAGTCAGGCAAAACGTTTGGCCGATTTGCAAAAACGTAGAGAATTAAAGCAGGCTGGATTATTAAGCGGGAGAGCTCGCACTAGGTCCAGAAAGAGGCAGAGAGAGGTGGATTATGCCACGGAAATTCCATTTCATAAGCAAGCTCCTGCTGGGTTTCACGATGTAGCAGCAGAAAGAGCGAAACAGGAAGCAATTCGTAAGAAACGACTTCGGAGTGTGAATTATAGGCAGGTAAATGAAGCACAGTATCGTGCGAGGGATGCGGCGGAGGCCGCTGCGAGGAAGAAAGAGGAGTTACGATTAAAGAACTTAGAACGAGCCAACATGCAGTTAGTCGTACAGAAAGTAAGTGAAAAGGCCGATCCTGTCTCACAACGTAAGCGCGGGGTACTATCGCTTCCAGAACCCGTCGTAGGCGATGAGGAGTTGAAAGAGGTTGCGAAGTTAGCGGCTGCTGGGGGTATGCTCCCACCCCCTAATCGAAATCCTGGCAATAGCGGTGTAACGGACGCACTTATGGGTGATTATACAGATCGGCCATTGCCTACTCCAATGCGTACACCCGTTGTATCGGGAAGCACTCGAGAAGATCTGCTTCGAGAGGCATCGAACTTGAAAGTTCTCAGCGAAGCACAAACTCCTTTGTTGGGAGGACCAAACGAAGAACTTGTAGCGACGCAGTTGCATTCTTCTTTTCAGAGCAATGTGACAAAAAGTGTGAATGAAACACCTCGCCTCCCGCCTTCTGCTACACCGTTGAGGAGGGACGCGCTCAATTTGAATAGCGGGGTAGGTCATGGCGAAAATTGGCCCAATGATATGGAAAGCGTAAGTGATATGGCGAGCCTCAGTACATTTGGCGGTACCACTCAAACCTCAAAAAGTATGCGCGAACGCGCTCGCGAAGATCGAAGGAACTTAAAGTTAGCCCGACGTGCGCTCACGGACGCATTGCGTACTTTACCTGTCCCGCAATATGAATATGATCTTGCTGCCCCAGAACAAGCCCTCGCGAGTGATGAAGCTTTGGATACTGGGAAGATTTCGCTTGCAAAGGATGCTACTGATATTGAAGCTGAAGAGCAAGAACGTTTGAAAGCGGAAGCAGCAGCTCTCTATGCGAAACGTTCCAGTGTAGTGAAACGCTCTGATTTACCTAGGCCGGCGGGTTTTATTGCACAAAATATTGCATTTCTTTCAAAATTAGATTCCTCAGAAAAACTACTTTGGACAGAGACTTTGAATTTAATGCGACATGATGCCCATGCTCATCCTTATGTCGTTCAAGAAGTAGGGGGTGAATCATCGCTGAAACGAAAACGTAAGAAGACCAAAAAAGGCAGATCTACCGCTGCTGTAGCACCAGAGCAACCATTAGATTTCATTCCGGAAGGCATGTTGGATCTAGCAAAGCGCTTAATGTCGGAAGAAGTCAAGAGACAAGTTTCATCAAATGATATTATCTTGTGCACCGCCGCGTCGCGCACCGGTGCGTTGGATCTTCCGTACGATGGCGATCAGGGATGGAACGACGACGACGTCTCAAATAATAATTTGTCTGCAGTGAAAGCTCAATTTGAAGCTATAATTGAAGCATCGAAAAACTTAAAGAAACGTAACGACAAGCTATCAGCAAATTTGACGATTCAACATGGTGGATACGTCAAGCGGGCGAATGCACTACAAGAGGAACAACGTTCGTTGTATGCCGATTTACAAAATACTATAATTGAGAAAGCGGTATATACTAAATTGCTATCAAACGAAAGCAGGGCTGTCCCGACACGTATAATGAAATTGGAAGAAGATGTACGCGTCTTGCAAGAGAAAGAGTCGGAACTCCAGAAAAACTATGGTAACCTAATCCTCGAAAAGAATCGTCTCATTGCACTAGCAAAGAATAATTTGAAGACGACATAGAATTTATATTTTAATCAAATGTATTTCTTAAGTCACGTCAAATAATTGCCTAAAAACGTATTTGAAACTAGCAGAAATATTGTTTACAAGTGTAGTGTTCTTGCAATAATTGACATTGTGAGTAGATTTTATGATGCAAAAAGGCTTAAAGTACTAGATATTTGTTTTCTTCGATGCGAAAACAAAGCCATTTTTTGTACCTTTTTTCAACTGTTACCCGTTTTGATAACACTTAAGTTGTTATGTATTTCACCGTTCGGTTTACATGTTAATATCAAACAAAGTAAAAATAATAAACGTTATCTACGCCCCTCTTGCAGAGAGGCTACGCAAACCGAGACATTCGGACGGACTACAATATTCATGTTATCATTCTCACCATCAAAATGGTCTAAACATACCAGTATTGAGCGGTGATACGTCCTCAGGTTTTCCAACACCTTCCCAACTGCTAATCCCCCGAGCTTCAACACTATACGTACCGTATCGGCTACCGGCGAGGGTAATTCCCACCGGGATATCTCGGATGCCGTTGGGCATTAGGTATTGGGCAGGCCCGGTCGTTTTCTACGCGTAGAAGTTCTACGCCTACTGTAGAAAGGTCTACGCGTAGAACTTCTACGTCTACGTCTATCATGGGAGTTGGAGGTTGGAGCTAGAGAGGTCTTCCAGCTACTCGCTCTGCTTCTGGCACAGGCCATTCACCAGCCTGTTGATACAGATTCACACCACCTCTTCCCCCACGCGCACTTCTATGATAACGCAACTGTTCACGCTTCAATCTCTCTTCATTCGCAACCAAAATCTCAAGAGCCTTGTGTTGCTCAGTAGGAATTCTATCATCCCCCAACTCTACAGCCTTC
>Ga0115008_10001907_pt1 | contig 17208 bp, 12 predicted proteins | sample FraStrMetagenome_FD_87164 | JGI IMG/M metagenome (GOLD analysis project Ga0115008, IMG submission 87164) | Marine eukaryotic phytoplankton communities from Arctic Ocean - Fram Strait ARC3M Metagenome | ecosystem: Environmental > Aquatic > Marine > Oceanic | place: Fram Strait | collected...
ATTCAACAAGTTCCGGAAATCAAGAACAACCAAAACAACCTCAAAAGAAGAACCTCAAAAAAGGCAAAAACGTCATTCACGAGCTGAAATTGACACTAGAAGAGTTCTTTGCTGGCACGGCGCGTAAGTTGGTGATCACGACGAAGGTCTCATGCTGGACTTGCGAAGGCAACGGCGGATCGGGAGTCCTCAGAAAATGCCAGCTTTGTTTTGGACAGGCTTTTTTCGGACCTGGTAAGAATTTTCTCTTTTTTTCAGTTATTTTTTACCGTTTCTCTTAAAATTTTTGACAGTTAAAATGAAATTTCTTAATATTTGTCATCATGAATCGACTTTTAAACCGTCCATTTCTTATTAAATTTATTTTCGTAGCATCTTCGAGGCCACGGCGGTCACAGATTATAAACATAAAAAATAAAAGAACCTTTTATTCCAGTCTTTAATTGTATCTTCAGGAATCCCCTGCAGCGAGTGTAGAGGCGAAGGTCATATCTTCTACCTTAAAGAAAAATGTTCCGGCTGTCACGGACGACGAGTCCAATTGGAGAAGAAAGTCCTGGACATTGTCGTTCCTGCTGGCAGCGCGAAAGAAACGCAGCTCAAGTTCGCCGGTGCCGCTGATCAGCTGCCAGGAACAAACGCAGGAGACGTCATTGTGATTCTTGCTGAAGTTACGCATCCTGTTTTTGAGAGAAATGGTATGTCATTTTTTCAGAAATTTTTTATTTTCGTTTTTAGGAGATGATATTTTAACAAAAATACAAATCAGCCTCGCGGAGAGTCTTCTTGGCTTCCGAAGAAAGTTAAAAACTCTATCAGGCCGTGATGTTGCGATAATGATGCGCCCTGGCGAGAGTGTTCAGCATAATGGTAAGAAAAAACAGTACTGGACTTGAAATAAACAATTCTTTCAGGCCGAAAAGAAGTACAAAACGCGGGGATGCCAGTTGCCTGCTGTCCTGGAGAATTTGGAAATCTTATCATCGACTTTGACGTGGAAAAAGTGTATTCTTCGTGGCTGCGCGATCCTCAAATTCGAAAACGAATTCGAGAAGCGCTTCCCCGAATTGAAGATCAAGGTAAAAAATTTGTACATATTTTGTATATACAGGCACTTCTGTACAAAGAGATTATCAGAATAAAACGCGCTCAAGCGTTAATTTTACGTAAAAATGTTCCATTTTTAATTTTTGTTTCAGCTGGGCCGGAAATAACCGACGAAATGATGCTAGAAGATTACTGCGAAGACCGTCATACGAGTCGCAAAAGGCGCAGAGACGATTCTCCGGACCAGCACCATGGCTTATCAAATGAGCAATGTCGGACCCAGTAAAGCTGCATTCAATTCAAGACAATTCTTCAGCTTTTCATTTGCATCAACACTGTTCTCACTTTCTCAAGAACTGCTCCTAACTTCCGTCTACAACTTTCCTGTCTACCTAGAATAAAAATATTATTATTTGTATCGTCATTTGATTCATAAAATAATTACGCAAAATATTTACTGTTTCGTACAGCGATAAATCCTTTTTCCCTCGTAAATTATTGCCCAGTATCGTTCCCTCAATCACAAAAAATCTAACAAATTTTAGTAACCTATCGCAAGGCTTATTTTTCGAAAAATGACTCTTCCGGCACCGCGGCGTGGTCCCGTGAACGGCAATGGGAAATAATAAATTTTTCAATAAAATTTTAGAAAATGGCGACATTTGTCTGTGGAATTGGCGGGGCTCCATGCGGTGATCCATGGGTAACACCAGCTGGTGGTGTTTATGAGAAGAAAAATATCGACCGTTGGATAAACGAACATGGAACTGATCCGGAAACAGAACGCGCTCTTTCGAAAGAAGATTTGATCAAGATGGTACAAGCTCCTGGAGTCCGCCCGCAGCCTCCTCAGTCCATGTCAATCAGCTCGATTATTAAATCAATCAGGTAAGCATCTTCCTGGACTTTTCCGCTATTTTCAGGGATGAGTACGACGCGATGGTTCTTGCAAATGCAAAGATGATCAAGGACAACAACGGAAATAAAGACCAGCTTCGCGATCGACTTTACAACCAAGACGCGGCGGTCAGAGTGATCGTAAGACTCACTCAGAATCTGGCCAATCTTCGGATGGAGCTCTCACAAGCGGAAAAAGAAGAACAAGCGAAAGCGGAAGCAGTTGGAGAAGCAACGGAGGCAGAAGAAGCGCCGGAAGATGACAAACACGTGGATAATGTGATGCAGCGACTGAAGGAAGAAGGAGAAAATCTTTCATCAGCGAGAAAGAAGCGCGGAAAGAAGCCGCCAGCAGAACTTGTCGACACTGGAACGCTTTCGAATTATGTTGTTCAAACGAATTATCCGGGACTTCATTCTGCATCTGTTCCTGGTTAGTCATTCGGCATTTGTCTTTTATTTTTCTTAATTTTTTTACTTACAAAAATCAAGGAATAACCTGTCTGGACACGCATCGACGAACGGGCGTCATCGCAACTGGTGGAAAAGATAAAACAGTTGTTCTGTTCAACCGAGAACATGAAGAAATCATTGCTCAATGCAAAGGTTCCCATTGAATTTGAAGGATCCTCACTCAATTTCACATTTGATTTTAGGCCATACAAAAGCGGTCACTGCCGTCGCACTGCATCAAAATGGTCCGATCGCCGTTTCCGGATCGAACGACAGCACAATTCGTGTTTGGAACTACGAAGATGAAGAAAAAGTCCGATCGTCGAAAGTCACGATTCACAAAGACGCCGTCACGTCGCTTTCACTCCACCCGACTCAGGATTACATTCTTTCGTCAAGCAACGACAAGTCGTGGGCTTTCACCGACATTTTCGCCGAACGAGACATTGTTCGCGTTTACGACGAAGATCGCGTTACTGCTGCTCAGTTTCATCCTGACGGTCTCATTCTAGGAACTGGAACGAGCCGCGCTGAAGTTAAAATTTGGGATTTGAAGTCATCTTCAAACGTAAGTTTTTCAAAATTCTCCTTTTTTACAAAAAGTTTCAGACGGATAAAGCAAAGCCCGCCGCTTCGCCTTTCAAGGGTCATTCCGGCCCAGTGGAGAGCATGTGCTTTTCAGAAAACGGTTACCATCTCGCTACAGCCTCTCGCGACAACGAAGTGCGAATCTGGGACCTGCGAAAGCTCAAGCTTCTCAAGACGATTACGCTTTCGGATTCTTTCAAAGTCCGCCACATTACTTTCGACCAGTCTGGAACTTATTTGTCTGTTGCTGGCGGAGATGTCCGCGTTTTAAAAGTCAAAGAGTGGAATGAGGTAAACAGTTAATTGCTGTTAGCGCTTATTTTTGTATAGATCTGCCGATACACGGCTCATACAGACGATGTAACAAGCAGCTCTTGGGGCGTACTCGCCACAGAACTCATGACCTGCTCTCTCGATCGAACCGTAAAAGTGTTTTCGCTTGAAGACGGTCAGGGATCAAAATTTGCATGAGCAACTGAAGCTAGATGAAGGACGGAATCTGGTCAAGTGCAATTTGACTTTTTCCTGCCAATTTTGTCCGTCAATAAAATATGAAAAGTTTAATTTACTTTTTTATGGGAACAGCGCTTACTTTGAAGGTAAGCGCCCTATTTTTATACTTAAGTTCCTCGGGGTCCTTTATTCTGGGATATTCTAGTTGAAGCGTGATCTTCTTTGCATGAGGCTCATTCTAGAATCTACGTCTAAAATAGCCGCCTCATCTTTTGGAACGCATGATTTTTATCGAACCGGTTAAAAGCGGCGCTTTACGATAAAGATCTTATCTTCAAATCGAACCCAGATCGATCCACATAAACCGCGTCATGGACAGCATAAAAAGGAATATTTTGTCACAGTTCATCAAATAAAATATTCTTTTTCTATTTAAAAATGACAACTTTTTATATAAAAACTCACTCGCAACCTCTGTAGTCCACAAGAATTTCGAAATAAATTGTGAATCAAATTTCTGTGAAAATTTCTGACAGGAATTTAAAAATCAAGGAAGACTAAACTTTTTTATTCTTGATGGCAGTAGTATTCAGTTACAGTCAGAGAACTGCTGTGACGGCCGAGAAGATGTGATTGCCGATGACCTCTTCGATGACCTTAGCTCGGTTTAATACCGGTCATGATAATTCCTCTGGTAGTTAATTAAAAATAGCGCCAAATTCAAAACATTATGTAAAAATCCTCCTAGTGGCGAAAGCGACTGTCGAGGACAAAAGGCACTTGAGAAAAACTACCAGAACTGTTGATTTCATCGGTATACATTTTGTTATAATACACTTTACCATTGCTGGCCAAATGAGCTGGAGGCTTGATCGTGCCCCAATCCGACACTTTAAAGAGCGGCTTACTTCCGGCTTTCTCAAGTTTCGAATTTTTCAATTATAAATGCCGTTTTTTTTCTTCTAATGCGGTTCATTCTTTTAAAAAAAGCTAACATTTGGGCCGCTGAATTTAAATAAGCGCTTCACTAAGAAATGTTTACGAAACCGACCAAAAACAGCAATCATGTTGCAGGATTTTCGAACATCGCAGCGGAATATTATCAACAACGACACTTTTTCTCAGGTTTAACTTTCGTTTAGAAAGACAGAATAAAAAATAAATTCGAACCTATTCCAAAAATACTTCCAAAAATGCTGATTGTCATTATAAAAAGATAACTGATGGGTCCAGGATCGTCCATCAGCGGCGAAAGAAACTTCTCGCCAAGCTAAAAAACAAATTTAAAATGACTCAAACAAAAAGCAGGAGCATGATCAATGTCAAGTTACAACTCAATAAAGTTGAATAAACGTCTCTAAAAAGGGAGAGTCGGATTCTTGTCAGAATAATTTAACCCTGCACTGAACTTGTTTGAAAAATGTATTAAAATAGGGAGCTTACAGTAAGATTGCGTTGCTCACTCATCTATGATCTCTGAAAATCTCGTTCTAATCTGACTCAAAAAATAATTCAGATTTGGAATTAGATTTGCTTGCAGTGCATTTTTCAAAGCTTCTATTGAATATTTTATTTTGGTAAAAGATAACGGAGCAGATTTAATGCTCAAAATTAAAGTTCACATACTCCTGGGATTTGCCAAACCGAGCATGACAGCTTGCTTAAAGTGAAATCACAAAAATAATCAAAAATTCTGTAAGTTTATTATTTAGCTAAAACAGTTTTATAATTTTATCCTTCTTGAATGTTTTTCTGCAAGAAGGACACGTTCCAGAAAGTTGAAGAATGCAAGGATGGCAAAATTGATGACCGCACGAGACGATGCACGCCCGCTGGTGCTTTTCTTTATTGTATCTTTCGAAGCAAATCGAGCATTGACTATCGTCATTTTCGTCGTCTTTATTCTCATCCGCATTTTTATTCGCTTTTTGATGCGCATCTTTCTTTATCATTTGGGCGAGATCATCATACAAATTATCTGTTGAATCTTGTTGTTCTTTTACAAGTGGCCTGATTGTCGTCAGATACGATTCAGTTTGCTTGATTTTCTTCTTGATCAATTCCAAGTCTTCAGAAAGCCGATCTTTTTGATTCATGATTTTGTCGTAGTAAGCTCGAGCTTCATTGTGATCTCGCTCGGCATTCAGTAGAACCATGTTGAAATTATGAAATGATGAAATCTTTTTAAGGCCGTGCATATCGACGTAGTTTCTTTTCAGTTGGTCCTTGCGACCATTTGTATCTTTTGTGACTTGGTCGACGAGAGCAGAAAGTGCGTCATCAATGAAACCTTTGTGCGAAAGATGATTTGGATAAACCTCTTTTCCCGTTTCGTACTTGATTCCGATATCTTGATAGACTTAATCATCTTGTTACGATTTATAAAAAAAATATGAAAATGATTACCGGTAAAACCGGTAGAAAGAACTTTTGAGCTTGGAACTGTTTCGTGGTACAGCTTGTAAAGTCGTCCATTGATGTCATGTTTGAAGACACAAGCAAGTTTTTTGAAGTCGTTTCTCGTGAAAGACATTGACACGTCTCCGGGAAAATTATTGATCACCATTTTGAAGCTGATTGTGATCATTATTAATGGATCTCTACTGTAGCCAACTGTAGTGTCAGTGAACTCGAATTCTAGCTCTCGACCAGTTTCGTCACTAGATGATTTATAGACGTGTATAAATCAGGTCTAACCTGAAATCGGAGAAAGCTTTTATAATTTTTCCAGATTCCATCGAACCAAGGGCATCGTAGCCATCTTCAGTTGATAATAACAGCTTTGTTTTATCTACAAAAACAAGATCTTCTCTTTCCTTGTCATCATTATTGCACTTTTTTATATTTTGAAATAGTTTTCGAATCACGGATCCAAACCTCAATGTCCATATTATGGCCAAGTTGTCCGACAACATAGCCGAGTTTGACTTTTCGATAAATTTTTTCCATCTTTATATTTTCCTGGAAACTGATAAGATTTAATTAAAATAAATAAAAAATATGTAAAGCTCTAGAAAACAGTAAAAACTTAAACAGTAAAAACTATGTTAACTTTTTTTGCGAAGAGCAGCCTTCGCGGCGAACCACAACAAACCGTCTTCAGATCTTTTGATATTGTTACGTGAGCAGTAGCTGAAAACAAAATGTCGCTGCGGTATTTTTCCCCCCGCTGAAAAAACCTCCAAAAATTCGGCCTTTCTAAAGCTTTGAAAAATCTGCTTGATCAAAATCGCTAAGATTTCACATTTTCTCCGGTCCACATTTGATCGAGCACTTGTTCGTTGGAAAGAATGAATTCCTTCGCTCTTTAGACGATTTTGTAACTGCGAATTTTCCCACGTTATCAAAGCTCGAACATCCGACTCCAGTTTCGACTTGCTTCAAAATTCCATCGTATCTTTTCCCAAATCGAAAATAATAAATTCTAACTTAATAATTGATAGCTTAACCCGAGCGAGTTAAACTGATAAGATTTGTCGTACAACTATCCACGTGTTTAATCTCTTCCAAAATGCCTCAATCAACTTCTATCTTATCGCCGGCGTTTAACTTATAAAGCCAGCTCATAAAAGCTCGATAAGTACTTTTAGAAAAGCGTTGTCTATTTTACCAAATTAGCTCTGAGTGAATTTCTGGGCGCTTGTCGGCATTCCAGCTTTTAGAAGCAACTCGTAATTTCCTGCATTGTTTCAGCGCGAGTATTTGAGCATTACGAAGCTGAGGTTTCGGCCCTTACGAGCTTGTACTTTTGTTGCACCTGCTCAAACGAGCTTCATCATCTTGAGCCAGCTCAACTAATGAAGTAAATTGACACCCAAATTTCTCATGCTGTGTCTTATGCGGTTTTCAGGGGACGAAATTGAATGAAATTTAGAAAAAGTTCAACAGACAATATCTGCAAAAGATCAATTAAACTTAAAAAAAACGCAAAATATTATTTGAACATGATTTTTGAGCTTTCTAAACATTTTTAAGCTTTTCAAAAAATGCTCCGTTTCGATCGGGAAAAGGTCGGGCGAAAGGATTACTCTTCGCGAAGCCTATTTTAATAATTTCTTGAATTTCCGCAGAGTCGCGCTGAAAATGATTAAACTCGCTGAATATCCAAAAAGACGCAAAAAGAAGTGTCGATAGAGTTCTTGAACAACAACAATGCGGAATAGTTTGAATTATTAAAGCTTGCTTATGAAATGGATAAACATCAGAAAATGAAGAAAATAACAGAACTTTTTGGCGGTCGGTTTTGGAATGCGAAAGGCACAAGGATAGGCCAGATGTAGGCCAGATGAATAAAGCGAGATTCCTTCATTGTAATTATACGTGAACGCGCGTATATGATAATTTCTTCTTGGGAGCGAAAATTTTGAAAAAGTAAATGTGAAGCGGAAGAAAATACCAAACTGGAGAATGCCAAAATACAATAAACGCGCGTTAGAACGCATTCCAAATCATTTTGCGGTTTTTCTGAAAGAGTTGTCGAATAAAGCACACTTTACTCACTTGAATTTGAAACAAATCAAGCCGCAGCACCGAATTCTGCAACGAAAACTGTCCTTTTCAAGATTCAATTGAGCGAAAGGGGCACTTTTGATTCCACTTTAGCTCACGCATTAGAAGTACAGTACAATTTGGTAGTTCTGTTTTTATTTAACTAAAAAAAAGATTAAAATTAATCCTTGCGGGGAAAGCGACCAAAAATTATCTGTTTGAATTTCGCTTAAAATGGCTGAGCGAAGTGAAGCTAAAAGCGCAAAGTGAAGCTTCGCGTCAAAAATCTAAATAAGAGATTTTTTGACGCAAACCTTCGCTTAGAGTTTTTAGCTTCGCTTCGCTCAGCCATTGTAAGCGAAATTCAAGTAAAATGTTTGATACAGTAATAAACTGTATCAAAAGTTCAATTGTATTAATAATGCCGAGTCTACTGTATTAACCCATTCACGTCAGCCGACAATGACGACTAAAAGCGTATAAAACTGCCTGAATTGCAATTTGCGATATAGATAAATAGAGATAGAGGTTTGGATTTTGTATATTTACAGGTGAACCGGTCACAATTACAATAACAGGTACTAATTCGTGAATAGCACGCACTTTTATTCACTTTTTTCTTTCCAGTTGTACAAAAGGCGCTTTCGAGGTGTCTGTTTTTTTCTTCTTTTAAAAAATATTTACAGTTTATTAAATTATTTCTCCGAGATGATTTTTGATTTATAATTCGTAAAGTAAAAAAGCTTATTAATCGTTTATCGAGCTCGGATAAGTTAAATGGTCCGTATCGTGTAAAAAACGCTAAAAAATGCTTAACTCACTTAAAAAATAAGCATTTTATAGCCTTTTTTTATACGAATTTATCCCCTCCAGGAGCCGAGGATTCTGAATCCTCTGGCCTTTTGCGAGTCCTGTTTGAGACCAGCGACGGCGGTAAGCAAGCCAGCGGTGTGATCGACGGCGACGTCGTTGAATCGTCTGTCGCGTCTGTCTTCGTAGTTGTCGAGTCTGTCGGGGCCAGCGACGAGCGCACCGAAAAGAACTTGTGGATTGGCGCGCGTCGACTTCATCTGCTCCCAAGAGCACGACTTCGGCACGTCAGGACAGCTGCTGCCGCGATGGTACGCGCGCTGAGGAGGGTTGACGCCGAAGCCAATGACGTACGAGCGGCCAGAGTCGCCAAGCATGTAGTGAACTTGCTGCTGCGCGAACTTTGTCAACATTGTTCGGTAGTCAGTGAAAATCGAAGCGGCTTGAAGGGCGATAACGGCGGCGTTGGCTGAAAATGGAATTGATTTGTGAAAACAATTTTCGATATTTAGCTTGTTTTGTAAAATCAAGGTGGAATTACTTACCGGCATGTCTGTTAGGAGCATTTTCGTCGAGGTAGATGAGTCCTTTGGGGGTTCTGTAGGCCGACTCCATTAGCCAGTTGAGGAACTGGTTGAGCTGCGATTTGTACTCTTTCTTGCCCGTGAATTTGGCGAGCAGGACCTGAAGGAAGTAAATTAGAATGATCAGGAATTAAGCGCGACTGGGCGAGCAGTTTGGACATCTTTAGGCACACATGTCAGCCGGACAGAAGCGAGCCTGCTCAATAATGCATCAATTTAGCGATCAGCTAGATTAAGCGAGCTTGCTGCCTCATAAATATTAAAACTAAATTCACGCTTTCGAGTCAAATATTGTACGAAAAAAAGGGAAAAATGATTTTGGCTGGAAGCTCGAAACAATCTGAGCGCTCTTTGTTATTCAGCGCGACACGCATTTTTCAAGAGCAAGGCCAGTTTTTTGGACAGGCATTGTTTCCTTATCTATTCTGGATCGCGGTCTCTAGATGAGTACCAAGCCTTACTTTCAACAGTTCAAAGAGCAGCAAGTGGCGCAGAGACTTTGAGAATAAGAAAAATGAGAAAATTTATTTGAGAAGTTAAACTTATTTATTTTTTATGAACTTCAAAGAGTGCTTATTGGGTTAAGCTTATTGTTGGTTGCTGAATCCAATATCGTGTTATTGGGCATATGGCCTATATGAGCAGACCGCTAGCCTTCAGTGTTGGGTCACGATAGATTGGCGTCTCGACACACAAGTGGGATGAAGACATGATGGATAGGTTAATCGATTAGTGACGATTACGAATTCAAAACAGATTCTTCAACAAAATTGATCATGTGTATGAAACACGTCCGCAAGCGAGTTCTGCCACTTTGCAAGAAAAAAATATAGTCTGAAATGTACAACGGGCCTCGGGCCAACTCAAAACTGGCCGCAATAAAAATATCGCGGGAAGTTTAAATTGTTAACTGTTATTCGAATAGATTTTATTTCTTCCCTCGAAATTGACAGTCGCGAAGGATGAGCAATGTCCGCGTTTGTGGGGGTACACCCTTAATCGCTGATTAAATGGCTGCTTCGCTAATTCGCTTAAAACCTGAAACTACTTTGGGCGCATCTGGTCTTTGTACTGTGTGTGCTGCACTGTATCTCCCGGCTAGATCGATAATTCAATCAGAGCACTTAAAAATTTGGGCACAAGCATTTGGGCACACGCTGCTTATCATCATCCAGATGAGCTTTTAAATCCGCCCTGCATGAGTATCCCACTTCAGCGCCGTCTGATCTTCTCCTCGGCTCATCCCCGTTTCGAGAAGCCACCTTAGCTAAACATTCCCGCCTTCGGCCAAAAGTTCTTCTGCCAGAAGGTAAATATATTTTATTCTTATTTGAACAACGTCAAACAATAAAATGACAGTTGAAATTAAGTTCTTCAAATCACGGACCAAATGACTCAAAATAATCTGACTGAGGCGAAATTCGCGCAAGCGCGCCGCCTGACACAACTTGTCCGCGCGTACAGATCCACTATTCTGCGCACAATGGCGCCACCACCAATTTCCCAAGTCTACGCCTTGGAGCGAGTACCGACGTGCCCTGGGGCGCAAGCGCGCTTTTCCAAGCCCTTGGCAAACCTAAACGCCGAAAACGGGCTGCAAATAATGACGAAAAACGATCTCAAGAGAGTTTCGAAAAGAGAATGAAATCAAGGAAGAAAATCCAGAAAAAAATATTGCCGAAATTCGAAAACAAAAGAGCGCCGTGATTTTTATTTTGGTCAGAAGAGGGAAAGAAACACGAGCGCCGGTTAAAAATTCATAATCACCCTCTTTTGTTTCCAGGTCAAAATTTGACCGCTAAAATCGGCGCTTGTTTTTTTTAGCTATTTTGCCGGCAAGAGAAAATGCCTATCGTTCTGCGTCGAGCCACAACTCTCAAGCCTCAAGCAAGTTAATTTTTAATCCCTTATTCGCAAAGCCACAAAAGGCGTTGCCAGGATCGCATCCAGAGTGCTCCGTAAAGATACACTAAACTAGAGAAATGAAAAAATGATAGAAGCCGACTTTCTATTTTCCAGATTTGTTAGGTTTAATTTCGTGTATGACTTTCAAATGTCACGCAAGTTGGGTAACATCAGTGAGCACGTTACGTTCTACTGTCACCGCTTTGTCAGTTTTAAAACGTTCGCATGTCAGCGACGGGTTAAAGCAATCTGCAAAGTTGTTTTTCGCTTCAAAAATTTCCATTAGAAAACACTTTCTGACAAGTAATAATTTCAATTATGCTTTTTTTAACCTTTTTATTCCAAGTCAATACAGTAATTGAATGTCAGACTGTAAGACTATTATCGGACAAAGGGTCTGAACTCCTAAAATCATTTTACGCTCGGCACAATATGCGGCATATTATATGCCGCAGCATGAATTTTCTGGATGATAATAGATAAACCAAAAATAGAAAAAACAGATGGCCAGATGATCAAGTTACTTTTTTGTTGAAAAAAAGGTGCATAATTAATCTTAGCGCGAATTCGGAATAGGTGATTAATTTTTTTAATCTTTCCAGGCTTGGTTCACTTCTATAAATTTGGCGGAATTTATGGCCTCGCAAATCAGTGCGCGAACTCTTAATGCAATCAGAATGAGACTGGCTTACTGACTGAGGCACTGTACTCTGCTTCTGTTTATTTTTTTAAACAAATCAGCATTGATAATGAACACGCGATTTTATATATAAAGCTCATGCTCGCATAAGGGTTTAATATGGCGGTTTAATGAGGCCGAGAAGTCTCAAAAGAATTATCAGCCCTTATGCCCTTAATATACGTATATGCTGAATCTAGCAACTGGCATTCCAGAAGTGAAAAAAGATCGCAGATTTGTTTTTGAAATTAATATTTTAATATTCCTTTCGTCGCAAAAACAAACTTTGCTTGGGCTTTTGAAAGTTTAAAAATGACTGTTACTTGAGTGAAAATTAACAAGAAAAATCATTCAGATTGGAATCGGTTTCTTTATCGGATAGTTTCAATTCGTGATAAGCGAAATAAGTATTTCTTCAAAAGAAAGAGCGACAAAGAAGAAAAGAGAGTTACTTGGATCGATCGGATGAGCTGATCCTGCTTCTTTTTTTTCGGATGATTAAAAATGATCGGCTAGACGAACTTCCAGCGGCATTATGCGCCGCAACGAAAAGTATTTTCAGGAAAGCCGTTCAAAATAACACGCGTTTTAAAAAGGGGTTAAAAATGGGTGAAAATCGCATTTTAAAACATGTAACATGTTCTATTTTTGTAATCAGAATAAAAAGGGCTTTTGCGTAAGCCTGCTCTTTGAGCACGCCTTCTGTTTATCGACGATTAAGGGTGTGCCGGCGCAATTCCAAAACGAGCTTTTTCCGAATTGGATAAATCCGCTTTTCGGTCGCTGCGGTCAAGTACTCGTGTAGCAAAAAAATATCGCATTATCCAATTTCAAAATCGAAAAAACTGAAAGCTGCTCAGAAATGTTTCCGTCTTTTGGAGCAGAAAAAAAAACAGCGTTTAAAATGTGGCACTTTGAAATGTCAGCCGACATTTCGCCGATCGCCCTTAATTCCACCAAATAAGCTCTTTTTCACAAATTGCGAATGCGGTTTTTATAGCTCCTGTTTCGCACCCGCTAAGTAGAGTGTAAGTTCCTATTTTCAAAACAGGTTAAAATCACACACAGATGCAGAATCTGATACAGTTACAGTAATAACGCGCTCACGAAAAATGCGTGAAAAAGCTGCTTGACGAGATTACACGCGGGCTGATCGACTAAACTGTTTACCGCGTCTTTTCCGATTCACGCAAATTGAGTTAACTCGCCTCGAACCATGTGAGCAAAAGAAAAAAGTCCCTTAACCAAATTACGCCGATGTTGATGCTCGCGAACTGTTTTAATTTTCCCGAAAGAATAATTACAGCAATCCGTAAACAGATTAAACACGCTGTTTTGCCTTCTGGCGCGTTCCGTCGTTGATCAGCCTCAAAACGGGTTTAATATTCATGCAGGCTAGTACCTGAACTTTTTCAGTAGATTCGTGAATATTTTAAGCGGCTAGAAATGAATGTATCTACTCATTTTTCAGAGGATGAAAAAAACAAGATCCGAGATCGATTATCGGATAACCGTTTTTAAAACATCTTAAATATAAGATCCTTGATCGATTTCAATATTCTATTTTGGGGGGTTGAGCTGAACTAGGCGAGTTTTCGAGACAACTTAAAAGGCCCTTTCTTTTTGGTAAACCATATGGCAGTCGCGTGTCAGCGTAATGCCCCAATGAGGGTTTTAGGGTGTTGCGCTTTGGGGAAGGGGAGCCACGCCCGCAGGTAGAAATGAACAAATTAACGTGGCAAGTTGTAACTTTGCACCTTTATGGCCCTTTGCGCTTTATTAAGAAGATTAGGATTTATAATGATGAATCTGCTTTGTTCTGCCCGCAGGCGCGTGCGCAGACGCGAACTTGAGGGCATGCCATGCTCGCTCAAAAGCGGGTTGAAAGTTCAGCTTCAGCATATGATATGCTGCATATCCTAACTTGATGATAAATAACAGATAAGAACAATAAGACGGGCTTTATCGTTATCTGTTTGCTTTGACTGATAGCAAGGAAAAGTATTACGCGTATTCGAATTTCTTAAGGAGATAGCGCGCTGTCGAAAACGTGAGGGGTCAACATTGTATTCAACAAGTTGCGCTACGCCGGGTTAATTCTTCCAAATATCGAATTTCTAATAAACGCTCTTTCAAAAGCATCGACCATTGCTCGATTAATTACTTTTCCCCTCGGGGCGAGTTTCCCGCTGGCTACGGAGTGCGCAACTTATGCCGCAATCCGCTCTGCTAATTTCAAACGCAAGTTGTCTCGTAACTTAACTTCAACCCCTTTTTTTTTGAAAACTCGGCTTTGGACGCTTCCCTTTGACATGCCCGCAGGCGTGTTTCGCATACACCTGCCAAGCTGATGCCCGCAAGTTTGATTAATTTAATCTCTTATAGTCAGAAGGCCGGTAGACACACCGAAGGAGTGATTCACGATTATATGTTTCGCAGAATATTTTCAAAAATTGAAGTTTTCAACTCAGTTTTGAACGGTTTTAAAGGCAATCAACTAAAAAAACCTTTGAAAAACGAGCGACACTCGTCTCGACTCCTGGCAGCCGCGTGTGCGCCCTCTGGTGATCGCTAGCCGCGTGACTGAATGTCGTGGCACTTTGTCGAGCGTTGGCTTCAGAAAGTTAACCAGCATTCGACGCTCATCGGCAAATTCTGGCTCACCTTCTTGATTATTTTCAGGACCAGGTTAAAAACTCGTGTGCGTTCCATCCATCAGATAGTTAATAATTTATCGCTCAATTATCGAACTGAATGACATTTTGCCTGTCTGATTCAAGGAGTAAATTGATCTCCTTGAAAGCTGGCTCAATATTGAAAGTGGTTTAGAAAAAAGTGAAATATTTATCAAACGCGGATAAAAAATTCACTCTAAGATAGCGAATAATTATAAAAGCTCGATCAGCAGTAGTTAACCCGACAAAAGAATCGTCGTCGTCTCCTCAGTCGGCGATCGAGTCTATTCTGATGAGCAGTCAGAATTCAAATGCAACACTTTACAGGTACTGTAATTATTACAGTGTAATACATAAATTTTGCATTTTTTTCAACCAAGATACCGATTCATTCAACGTTAACACGTAATTGTGTAGGCTCTTTTTACCCAATAAGATGTCTTCATTTCTGACCAATTGAAATTTAGATCGGCTGCACAAATGTTTGTTTCAACATGTTCTCGCCGATTTCGCACATCCGCTTCTGGAGTTTCCAGATTATCCTCGTCTGTACTCCTTCCATCGTCTTCATGGTCTACAGGTGCCGTTTATTATTGAAATTAACCCCTCACGCAATTATTTAGTGCACACAAGGTTAAAGGAAACGATGGCGGCAAAGGAGCAAAGAAAGAAAAACCAAAAGAAGAAATTTCGCCGGTAAGATGAACTTTAACTCCCGATCAAAAGGGTTAAAGCCAATGTGGTCATGAAGGGTCCTCGGATGTCCGAACTTTCTTATAAAACGAAACACCACCCGTGGATATCACAGATCCACGTTTTACGAACATTTCTTTTCAGGGCAAAGACAGAATGGCAAATTTGTTAATGCTCCAAGACAAGCTTGGCGAAGATTTCAAAGGCAAACGAAACCGGCGCCAGTCGAAGTTCGGCCAGAAAGGAGGACTCGTCCCGGGCCAGAACGACTCGCCTGGCAAAGAGCTTGTCCAGTTGCCCGCCAAGTACCAAATCAAGTCGGACGATGACGACAAGCAGGTTAGTTTCATTTTTAGATCTACTCGCGCTTTAATCAACGAAAAACTGTTTAACCTTTAGCCGGTAAGAAAAACGAGTTGTGTTTTTTTAAAGTAGTCAGAGTAGTAAGAAGACTCTGGGAATAGTTTAACCGTGGCTTAAGGGTGTACCAGTCACTAAAAGAGTGATTTGAAAAAACAACACGTTTTAAACATTAAGCGCGCGTTTTTCTAATGAGTTTTCTCACTTTTTTGAATTTAGCTAGAAATTCCAGGCTTTTTAGAAAAAACTGGAATTATTTGCTCGAACTTGTGATAGAGACAGGCGATTCAAAACATTGTGATCAAGAGATATTGTTTTAGAAAGTGCGCCTGTCGATTTTTGAGTAATAACGCAAAATGTAAAACTTGTGTTTTTGCTCTCCAATCAATTATTTTTCTTGTCGGAGAAAGAACAAGCTCGCGGTGTTCCATTAACCGTAATTGAGTATTATGCGTAAACAGCACTTGTTATTTCGCAAGCTAGATCAAAAAACACCTCACTTGAAAAATGCCGCTATTTTAATTAAAAACTGCTGCATCAAAAATCAATCTTGACTTTGAGGCGTTCTTTCAACACTTTGCGATCTACACGATGTCCGTCGTGTTGCGAGCTGCAATCGAATGTGCCTTTTTATTGCTTCAATATCGACTCTTTGGCTTCCGCGTGCCAGAATTGTACAAATGCAGAGTAAGTTTTTCAAAAATAATATTTTAAAAATATTCAAAACTTAATTACAAAAATTTACTATTTGAATTTCCCGCTCAAAAAGCGCCACCTAGGGAGCAATTATCGACAAATCTTAATTCAGGTTGATCCGTGCCCAAACACAGTGGATTGTTATTCGTCCCGTCCAACAGAAAAGACCATTTTCATCCATTTCATGTTCGGGATCACCTTATTATCGATGTTCCTGAATTTCACTGAACTGATCTATCTTGCGTGGCACTGGATCGCGCGCCGCCATCGCAAACTGCGTGACAGGCAGCGTCTTGCGAAGCTTCAGGAATGCGATCAGAGCATTTTTTAAAATTCATAAAAATTTATGAAAAAAAAAAGAAAGTCTGAGCAGCAAATTTAAGCAAATGAATTTTCCTTTCACGGAAGTAGATTATCAAGGAGATGATCCGACGGCGCCGATCATACCAACGCTTGGCGCAAGTGGGGCAAGCGCGGGAGGGTTAAATCGCTCCACAAAGTCAAAGAAGAGTTTGATCGACAATCAGACGAATCTTACCAGCAATAAGATAAGGGACAGAAATCAATTCTTAAAACCGCAGCGAGGCAAACCCCACGAGGCTTGAGCTCTCGGCGTTAGCTCGCCCTCAAATTTTAGAATTTTCTGACCCTTTGAAAGCCGAAGCAATCTATGGCGCTGCAAAAAGGCAAATCTGGTGACCAAAAGCGAGTTCTAGTTGGCGCCGGGACAGACGAAAAAGGGAGGAGGGGGACGAACGGGGCGGGCGACGACTATGTCTGATCTCCGTCCCCTTGTTGACCTTAGAATATGACCCCGAGTGACCTCGTATCACGGACACTGCCAAAAGATTTGTAACTGATACTCACGTGTACATAAATC